>Ga0123353_10003242_pt1 | contig 20515 bp, 14 predicted proteins | sample TergutLab28metaG_3_FD_92763 | JGI IMG/M metagenome (GOLD analysis project Ga0123353, IMG submission 92763) | Labiotermes labralis P3 segment gut microbial communities from Petit-Saut dam, French Guiana - Lab288 P3 | ecosystem: Host-associated > Arthropoda: Insects > Digestive system > Gut ... | reverse complement strand
TCAGCTGGGAGAGCGCTTGAATGGCATTCAAGAGGTCAGCGGTTCGATCCCGCTATTCTCCACCATGAGGGACAAGAAAGCCCGTCAATCATAAGGTTGGCGGGCTTTTCTTATGCCGCCAGCAGCGACATTTCGTCGCTGCCGAGCGAAATTCCCAACTGCTCGCAGTCCACGGTCAACTCAATTTCTACTTGGTAGTCCCGTGAAACCCGCACAGCCCGCATGAGGCGGGCCACAATGCCATTCATCCGGGGTGCATCATGCCATTCAGCCGCTTGCGCAATGCCATTCATCCGCAGGTAATTTGCTCTGTATTGACAATTGAATAAAGACTTATACAAACAGAAATATTTGGGATTCTCTTGATGGTGTAGATTGAGTGAGGAATTTGGCGCTGAGCGCTGTACCCATTGATACACAAGCGTTTCACGGCACCCATCGGAAATTCCACCCGTCCAAATGAAGTTCATTTTTGGGGTGGTTTACCGAATACGTTGGGAGAGCGCTTGAATGGCATTCAAGAGGTCAGCGGTTCGATCCCGCTATTCTCCACCAGGGAAACCCGCAATCCGGTAGGATTGCGGGTGTTCTTGATTTTAGGGACGCCTCCGTCCCCACTTCCTGTTTTTTCGACGGCCCGGGCGCTTTCAACATCCTGTGCTTTGGACGACCCGTTTGCTTTGCTTCCCGGGGCGGCGGGGGAAATGGAGTAAAACCCCCGCTGCCCCACAATCACAAGCTTAAGCAATCCCTCGTTGCCCGCGCTGTGCTTGCTGTGTACCTATCTTAACACACGCCCGCTGTTTCGCACTACACCCAAAAGGGTGAAAATTTCCCGAAAATCCCAAGATGACTTGCTATCCCTGCACCCCCTTCGCATCGGCATAGCCGACCTTGGATACCCCGCCTCCGGCTGTGCTGACCTTATAAAGGATGATTGCGAGCCCGTCCTGCTCGTCAATGCACAGGCAGGAACTCCCTTTGTACAGCTTGCCGATCTGCTGGGATTTTGCGCTGTCGGCATAGACCGGAATTGCGCCGGACGCCGAATTTTGGTAGATCTTCTTCATAGGAAACCAGCCTTTCTTTTTTCATTATAAAGTGTAAATCTATCATACCAGAAGACCGGCGTCGGAGAACACACCCTAAAGGGTGAAATTCTGTTGACAAACGTTAGCCCATAGCTTATACTAGCTCTAAGGTTAGTGAAGGAGAGAGGGTCTGGTTTGTATGTCCGCCGGCCTAACAGTCGAAAAGGGTGCGTATGCCGGGGAAACCATGCGCTGTATGCCTCGCCCGCGGGTAGATGAAATCCTCGCGCAGGCGGCGCGCTGCCCTTTGGTCGTGGTGACCGCCAATGCCGGCTATGGCAAGAGCCAGTCGGTGCGCGCGTTCCTACGGCAGCAGGACGCCCATGTCATCTGGATACAGCTGGTGGAGAGCGACAACGTGGGCAGCCGGTTCTGGGAAGGCCTGACCCACATCGTTGAGACCGGCGCGCCGGATCTGGCGGGCCTGGCGTCCGAAATGCGCGAATTCGGCTTCCCGGATACCGCCCTGCGCTTCAAGCGCTATACCGCTATCCTGAAAAAAATAGTCGAGACGGGCAAGCTGTCCTACATCGTCCTGGATAACTTCCACCTCATCACCGACCGCCAGGTGCTCGACTTCATGGAACGTTCCGTGTATGCCACCACCCCGAAGCTGCGCCACATCATCATTTCCCGCAGGGAGCCCGAGATCAACCTGGTTCCCCTGCTTTCTCAGGGGAAGGTCAGCGTGGTCGGCGAGGACGCCCTGCGATTTACCATTGAGGAAACCGCGGAATTTTTCTACTGGAGCGGCCTGCCTTTGCAGCCGAGGGGCCTGCTGAAGGTCCACAAGGAGACCCATGGCTGGGCCCTGGCGCTGCGGCTGCTGGCCCTGGCCCTGCAGCGCGCACCCGCGCAGCGGCAGGCCGCCCTGGACACCATGCGGCTCAACCTGTTCAAGCTCATGGGGCGCGAGGCCTTCGACGGCTTCCCGGAGACCATGCGCAAGCTCCTGTTGAAGCTCTCCCTGATATCCAGCCTGCCCCTGGCATCCCTGCGGGAGTTCGCGGGAGAGGGCACGGCGTTTTATACAGCCAATCCCCAGGCCGCGACCTTTCTCTGGGTTGACAGCTTAACGGGCCAATTTCAGATTCATCCGCTGTATCTGGAATTTTTGAAGACCAAGGAAGACATGCTTTCAGGCGATGAAAAGCGGGAGGTCTATCGCTGGGCCGCAGTCTGGTGCCTGCACAATCACATCTACTCCGACGCCATGGAATTTTACGCGAAGCTGAAGGATTACCTCGGCGTGCAAAGCGTGCTGTTGACCTACCCCCTGTCGATCCCCAGGGATATGGCGCAGTTTTTTCTACAGACCCTGGAGGGCCTGGACGACTATGACCCGGACGACGAAACGCCGGGCGGCGTCACGCTGATGATGCTCAAGTGCGTGTTTATCCCCCGCCTGCTGATGGACCTGGGGCGCTATGGGGAAGCGGAGCGGCGCATCCGCGGCTCCATAGAGGAATGGGGCCGGGCCGATTCGCCTCACGCGGCCATGCTCGCTTTTTCCAGCCATAACAACCTGGGCTTCCTGAATATGTACACCTGCGCGGCCTCCCACCAATACACCTTCGCGCGGCACTTCAAGGAGGCGATGGCGCATTACAACGCGCAGCCGATGGAGATCGCCTCCGGCCCCTACAATTACGCCGAGATTGATTCCCACGCCTGCCTGGTGGGCGAAACCGCCGGGCGCGGGGGTCTGGATTTGTTTCTTGAGGCCGCGCGGGCGGCGGTGCCCTGTATCTCCTACACCGTCACCGGCCTTTTCAGCGGTTACGACGACCTGGTGGCCTGCGAGATCGAATTTTACCGGGGCCGGACAGACCGGGCCAAACATCACGCCTACAGGGCGGTACAAAACGCCGGCGTAAAAAAACAGTACAGCATAGAGGCCTTCGCGCAGTACAATTTGATGAACATCGCCCTTGCGGAGGGGGATTATGCCGCGGTCACAGACCTGCTGCAGCGGTTCCGCGGCTGGCTGGAGGCGCCGGAATTCCGCAGCAGGCAATTGCTCTACGATTTGTACACCGGCTTCTTCTACGGGCAGATCAAGCTGCCGCAGCTGGCGGCCCCCTGGCTGCTCTCGGGCACGGCGGAGGACGTGGACCCCGGCGCGCCCGCCAGGGAGACAATCATCCGCGCGAAATACCTGATCGCCGCCAAGAAGTATCACAAGGCGCTGGGCATGCTGGCCAAGCTGGAGCAGGAGGAGCCGGAAAAGCGCTTCCTATTCGGCGAGCTCACCCGCAGCCTGATCATCGCGGTGGCGCGGCGCAAGTCCGGCGACACGGCGGGGGCTGTTGTTGCCCTGGAACGCGCCTGGGCACTCTCCTTTGAGGGGGAGCTGGAGATGATGTTCATCCTGCTGGGCCGCAACATGCACGACCTGGCCCTTACCGCCCTCCAGCAGGGCTGCGCCATCCCCGGAGAATGGCTGAAGTCCATCGACCTCAAGGCCTCCGGCTACGCGAAAAAGGTGGACGCCATCGCCGCCGCCTATAAGAGGGACAACAACATCCAGGACGACATCCGCCTTTCGAAGCGGGAGCTGGAGCTTCTCACCGACCTGTGCCACGGGCTTTCCCGCAACGAAATCGCGGCCACCCGCTATCTCTCCATCAATACGGTGAAAACCACGCTGAACGCGATCTATTCGAAGCTGGGCGCGGGGAACAACGTGGACGCCGTGAAGATCGCCATTGAGAAAAAGCTGATAGATGGGCTGTGACAGCCAACGCTTTACATTTGCCCCGGCCCATGATATAATTTTCTTATAGGCGATCGAAAACAGCAAAGGAGTGGACAATATGTCATTCAAAGTGGCTTTCATCGGCGCGGGGAGCGTGGGCTTCACCCGCAGGCTGCTCAGCGACCTGATGGCCGTACCGGAATTCCGGGGCATTGAGGTGTCCTTCATGGACATCAACTCGCACAACCTGGATATGGTCACGCGCCTGTGCCAGCGGGATTTGGACGAGAACGGCGTACCGATCCGGATTCACGCCACGCTCGACCGCCGCGAGGCGTTCAAAGGCGCCCGCTACGTCATCTGCTGCTTCCGCATCGGCATGCTGGAGGCCTTCGAGCTGGACGTGGATATCCCATTGAAGTACGGCATTGATCAATGTGTAGGCGATACCCTGTGCGCCGGGGGGATCATGTACGGGCAGCGCGGCATCGCGGAAATGCTGGACGTGTGCAAAGATATCCGCGAGGTGGCCGAGCCGGGGGCCCTCCTGCTCAACTACGCCAACCCCAACGCCATGATGACCTGGGCCGCCAACGTGTACGGCGGCGTGAAGGCCGTGGGCCTGTGCCACGGCGTGCAGGGCGGGCACCGGCAGATCGCCGAGGCCCTGGGCTACGAGCAGAGGCAAATCGATATCATTTGCGCGGGGCTCAATCACCAGACCTGGTACATATCGGTCAAGCACAAGGGAGAGGACCTGCTGCCCAAGATTTTGCCCGCCTACGAGGCCAGCGAGCATCTCTCGCAAGCCGAAAAAGTCAGAATCGACGTGCTGCGCAACTTCGGCTTTTACTCAACTGAGTCGAATGGGCATTTGTCAGAATATCTTGCCTGGTATCGAAAGCGCCCCGAAGCCCTGGAGGACTGGATCGACCCCCAGTTCGGCTGGAGCAACGGCGAAACCGGCGGCTACCTGCGTGTGTGCCGCGAGGGGCGCAACTGGTTCGAGCACGATTTCCCCAACTGGATGAAGGGGCCGCCCAACCGGTTCACGCCGGAGCAGCGCAGCCAGGAGCACGGCTCCTACATCATTGAGGGCCTGGAGACCGGGCGGCCGTACCGCGGCCACTTCAACGTGATGAACGACGGCTGCATCACGAACCTGCCGGACCAGTGCGTGGTCGAAGTGCCCGGGTACATCGACGCCAACGGCATCGGCATCCCGAGGGTGGGCGACCTGCCGCTGGGCTGCGCCGCCGTGTGCTCCCAGAGCGCGTGGGTGCAGCGCCTGGCCGTGGAGGCCGCCGTGCATGGAGACATCCGGCTGCTGCGCCAGGCCATGCTGATGGACCCATTGACAGGCGCGGTGTGCACCCCGCCGGAAATAGCACAGATGGTGGACGAGATGCTCATCGCGGGGGCGCAGTGGCTGCCCCAGTACGCCGACGAGATCGAGCGGGCCAAAGCGCGCCTTGCCGACCCGGCCCGGCGCGTCCCCTATCGGCCCACGCCGGGCGTCCGGCTGGAGGTCAAGAGCGTGGAGGCGATGCGGGCCCAGAAGGAGCAGGCGCGCAGGAACGCCGCCGCCGCCGATAAGGCCTAAATGAACCATGGACGAAAGGCAGGCGGGCGTATGAGACCCAATGTCCTCATCATCAACCCCGACCAGATGCGGGCCGACGCCCTGGGGCATCTTGGAAATCCCGCGGCGCATACGCCCACTCTGGATAAGCTGGCCCGGGAGGGAGTCTCGTTCTCCAACGCCTTTTGCCAGAACCCCGTGTGCGTGCCCAGCCGCTGCTCCTTCATGACGGGGCTCTACCCGCATGTGCACGGGCACCGCACGATGGGGCACCTCCAGCAGCCCCACGAGGAGAACCTGTTCAGCGATTTCAAGGCCGCCGGGTACCGCACGGTGTCCTGTCACCGGGGGGATTTGATGGCGGGGCAATACCCGGCCTATCACCGGGCGCTGATTGACGAATACATCAAAGTGAAGCCGGAAAGGCCGATGAAATACTGGTCGCCGCCGCATATAGAGGGCGACAACTCGTTCTTGAACGGCATTGTGCCGGAGCGCTGCGCCACCGATATGGACGATCTGATCGTCGAGGGCGCGATTGAAAGCATCAAGAAAAACGCGAAGCGAGGGCAGCCATTCTTCATGTTCGTCGGGCTGATGTTCCCCCATCCACCCTATCAGATCGAGCAAGAATATTACGATCTGATCGACAAGGCCAAGCTGCCGCCCCGTGTGCCCACGATCAAAGACGGCGACGGCAAGCCCATGATGGAGCGGGGGCTGCGCGACGCGCTGCATGTGGACGAGGACAAGTTCGATGAGATTCGCGCGACATATCTCGCCATGTGCGCCAAGGCGGACCACCAGGTGGAGCTGCTGCTGCGGGCCCTGAAGGACGCGGGGGTCTACAACGACACCGCCGTGCTGGTCTTCAGCGACCACGGGGACTACACCGGGGACTACGGCCTGGTGGAGAAGAGCCAGAACTGCTTCCCCGACTGCCTGGTGAACGTTCCCTTGCTCGTCAAGCCACCCAAGCATGTGCATGTTGATCCGGGGATCAGCGATGCGCTTGTGGAGCTGGTGGATGTGGCAGCGACATGCGCAGGGCTGACGGGGATTTCTATCGAGAGGCCGCATTTTTCCCGCAGCCTTCTTCCGGTGCTGAAAGACAGGGCGCGGGCGCACCGGGATTTCGTCACCTGCGAGGGAGGGCGGCTGCCGGGGGAGACACAGGCCAGCGAGTTCGAGAACGTCAACCCGGCGGACCACTACTACCCGCGGCTCTCCCTTCAAGGGCGGGAGGACGGCACGCACGGCAAGGCCGTCATGCTGCGCACGGACAGGTTCAAATATGTGCGGCGGCTGGAGGAGCCGGACGAATTCTATGACCTGGCCAAAGGCGATGGCATCGCCTTGAGGGAAAGCGTGAACTTGATTGACAATCCGGCCTATGCCGATGATATCAAGCAGGCAGAGCAATGGCTGTTGGATTGGTTCATCGCCACGTGCGATATCGTTCCCAAACGCGTCGACTCCCGTTTTTCGCTCGACCTGCTGAAGAACGGCATCCGCGCCGTGAAGCTACCGGGCGGCTTTCTGGGCGGCCTGCTTGGGGGATATCTGCGGCTGACGCGGCAGAGCCCCGGGCAGTTCATGGGCAGACTGCAAAAACGCGTTCAGAAAGGAGGCAAAAATGACAGCGGTACATAAGACGCTCCCCCGCGCGCGCACGCCGGAGGAGGCGGGGGTATCCTCGGAAAAAATCAAAGACTATTTGCGGGAGGCGGAGCAACGGGGCCTCGAAATCCACAGCTTGATGGTGCTGCGGCACGGCGCGGTGGCGGCGGAGTGCTTCCGCGCGCCGTTCAGTCCGCAGCGCAACCACGACATGTGGTCCGTGAGCAAATCCTTCATCGCCACGGCGCTGGGCTTCGCGGTGCACGAGGGCCTGATCGCACTGGACACCCGCCTGGCGGAGCTGTTCCCGGAGTATGCCCCGAAAAAGCCGGACGAGCGCTGGGGAAGGCTCACCGCCGAGCACCTGGTGACGATGACCGCGGGGAAATCGCCCCCCTTCCTGTCGCCCAAGGGGCCGGATGTCAACTGGATTCAGACCTACATCGACGCGCCGTGGTACAACGAGCCCGGCGCGGAGAACCGCTACATCAACGAAAATTTCTATATGCTCAGCGCGGCGCTGCAAAGAGCCACGGGGCAGACGATGATGGCATACCTCACGCCGCGCCTGTTCGAGCCGCTGGGTTTTGAGCGGCCTGCGTGGGAGACGGACAACCGGGGCGTGGAGTGCGGCTCCTGGGGGCTTTCGTGCAGGACGGAGGACCTGGCCAAGTTCATCCTGTGTTATATGAATGAGGGCAAATTTGAGGGCCGCCAGGTGATCCCCGCCGAATGGGCAAAATCAGCCGTGCGGAAGCACAGGGACAGCAACGGCATGCGCGAGAGCACGCAGAACGGCTACGGGCTGGGCTTCTGGCGCAACCCGGAGCGGGTGGGCGGCTGGCGGGCCAACGGCATGTTCTCGCAGTTCGGCATCGCCTTTCCGGCGCAGGACGCCGTCTTTGTGTGCAACGCCGCCGCCACGGACGAGACCGCCATGCACGAGCTGGTGTGGAAGCATATTTTCCCCGCCTTTGAGGACACTGCGCAAGCTGCCCAAATTGCCGATTGCCTGGATTCCCCGTTTGAGCAGCCGCCGCGCGTTTCCCCGCGCAGCCCGCTGGAAAAAACGATCGGGGGCCGTTGCATCCGCCTGCGGCGCAACCGCCTGCTGCCGCTGATGCACTTCCAGGTCACGGCGCTGCCGGTGATCTTGACCGTAAAAAGCCCCTGCCTGCCGCACCAGGTCAACGACATCACACTGCGCTTTGACGAGCGGGAGGCGCGCTTCCGCTGGCGCGAGGGCGGGGACAAAAACGAGCTCTCCCTCGGGCTGGACGGCAGCTACCGGGAGGGCACGATGCGCGTCAACGGGCAGGAGTATATCGTGCTCGGCGCGGGGGAATGGCTGGACGGCAATTCATTCAAGCTCAAACTGCGCTACATCGAGACGATCGCCAGCCAGAGCTTTGTGCTCACGTTCCATGGGAACAGGGTGGTGATGCAATCGGAGAGCACGCCGCCGGTGGCGGACATCATTGAGTTTCTCGCGGGGGGCGCTAAGACGATGGTCAAGAATACCGCCCTGCTGAAGCTTATACAGTGGGCATTTGATTTTGTGCCGAAGCTTGCGGAACCGAAACACAGAGGGAGATTGATGCGATGAGCGACGCGGCTTTTTCCGGGTTTCCGGCGGGCTTTGCGGATTTCCTGTTTTCCTTGCAGTTCAGCAATACGATCGAGCGGCTCCCGGAAAACAAGGTCACATACCAGAGGCTGATCTCCGAGCCGCTGAAGTTGCTTTTTCAGGCGCTTACGCCGGGGGCGCTGGGCGTCAGCGGGACGCTCGTCACGAGGCCGTCGAAGTGCGTGTCCACGATGTACAGCGATATGAGATTCTCAAGGGATACGCCGCTGAAGGGCTACATGTACATCCGGTTCCGGGAGCCCTATGGCGAGAAGGATATTTTGGGGCTGTATTTCGACATGGGCTGCGATAATTATTCCTATGGGATACGAATTTACAAGCAGAGCAGCGCGGGGATGGAGCGGATACGGGCGTATGCCCTGGAGCACGGCGAGCTGTTCACGCAGGAGCTTGAGCATTTGAAAAAGCTGGATATGACGCTGTTCGGCGATGAATTCGCGAAGGACCACTATCCCGGAAATGAAAACGAGGCGCTGAAGGACCTGTTGAACCGGAGGGGGTTCTATATCGGGCGGGACTGCCCGATTGACGAGGCTGTCTATGACGGCCGGCTGCCGGGCGAGATCAACGATGCGTACTGTGGGGTGAAAGGGCTGTATTCTCTGTTGAAGAAGGCCCTTTATGAGATATGAAAGCTTGAAAGGATGATACTATGAGCGACGCGATGCAAAACGAGCGGGGCCTGCGGAAATTCTGGCACGTGACGGCCTACGCGGCCGGCTACACCCTCGAGGGCGGGGTCGGGATGGTGATCTCCATGTATTACCTGTACTTCCTGATGTTCGCCATGGGCATGAGCCCCCTCCTGGCCGGGCTCGTGACGGGCTTCACGAAGATCTGGGACGGCGTGATCGACCCGGTTATCGGCATCCTGGTGGACAGGACGAACACGAAATGGGGCAAATGCCGCCCCTGGCTGCTGGGCAGCGTGATCCCCATCTTCGTCACCTATTCGATGCTCTGGACGAATTTGGGGATCCAGGGACAGACGGCGCGGTTCTTCTATTTCGTATTCGCCTACATGATCTTCGCGGTGGCCACCTCGGCCGGTATGATCTCCTATGACGCGTTGCTGCCGCGCATGATCGGCAGCTACAACGAGCGCGCCGACTACTCCGCCTACCGCATGATCTTCTCCGGCATCGCCACCACGGTGTCCATCTACATCTACGAGGCCATCGTCCCGGTGGAGACCACCGCCGACTACGCGCTGCACACCCGGGAATTCGCCATCCTGGGCCTCGCGCTGGGCGCGATGTTCGCCGTGCCCATGCTCATCGCCTTCATCGGCTCCAAGGAGCGCTATGACCAGGCGCCGGAGGAACGGGTGACCTACCGCGAGACCCTGCGGGGATATATTGAATTATTGCGGACAAGCCTGTTCCGCAAGTGCTACGTCATGACCATGCTGTGCGCGTTCATCGCCTACGCCATCGTCACCACCCTGGTGATCTATGTCCTTCTGGTCTACAGCAACCTGCGCTTCGACGTGCCGCTGCTGGGCGGCATCACGCTGACCTTCATCACGATCAACATGAAGGGCGTGTTCGAGTTCGGCTTCTTCGTGCCCAACGTGATCATGATGAAAAAGAAAAGCAAGCACTTCCCCTTCCTGGTGGACCTGCCGATCCTGACGGCAGGGCTGCTGATCCTCATGTTCATCACGCCGCAGACGCCCATCTGGATCTTCATCGCGGGCATTGCCTTCATCGGGGCGGGCACCTCGTGCCTGGGTATCGTGTCCAACGCCCTGATGCCGGACCTGCCGGAGGTGGACGAGATGATCTACGGCCAGCGCCGCGAGGGCGTCATCGCGGGCATGGTGAAGATGGGCAAGCAGGTGATGCAGGGCGCGGCCTTCCTGGTGTTCAGCCTGTTGATGACCATCTTCGGCCTGGACGAATCCAACGCCAGCCCGGAGCACGCGACCTTCGGCACCATGGCGGCGGTGAAGCTGATGCTGTGCGTGATCCCCATCATTGCCATCCTGGTGATCCTGCTGCTGGCGAGGAGGTACAGGCTCAACGAGGCCACGCACACGCAAATCAAGGAGCATATCGCGCAAAAACGCTCCGGCGGGCCTGTGGAGATCCCGCCGGAGCAGCAAGAGCTATATGCCGGGTTCGCAGGGCGGCCCTTCGAGACGCTGTGGATTGCCGGCGATTTTCACCCCCTCACCCGCTGCGGCGGGAGCTCCCCCAAGGGGGAGCCAGGGGACTAAGCCGCTATATGATATCTCCTTTTGCCGGCCCATGCATGGCCGCCCGCACCGCCTCGGCAATGCAGGCCACGTAGATTTGCCTGGAATCGTTCCCGCCCAGGTGCACCGTGTCGCTGGCCAGGAGATGCGTCCTCGTGTCGATGGCCGCCCTCCAGTCCGCCAGCGTGACGAACGCGTAGCGCGGCGCGATTTCGCGCTCCAGCACCGCGGTCCGGTAGGCCCTGCCGTAGTCCGGTGTGCGGCCGTCGAAGGGCACGACGAACACCAGCCGGTGCCCCGGCGCGATGTCATCGATGATCTTCTGCACGTAGTCGGCGAAGTCGTCCACGCCGTTGGTGCCCAGCGCGATGACCACGACCTCCCGCAGCGTTCCCTTCTGTTGCATCTCCATCATAATCCCATAGCCCTGGGCGATGGAGCGGGAGCTCAGGGCGTCCACGGCGCAGTTGGGGATGCTCCCGATCAGGGCCAGGCGCGCGTCCACGCAGATGGAGTCCCCGAGGACGGTCACGCCGCCGCCGACCTCCACGGGCGAGAGCACGGGGATGGCGGGCAGGCGCTCCGGGGGCGGTTCGTTTTCCTTCAGCACAGGCAGCGCGCCAATTTCGCCGCCCAGGCGCACCGGCGTCTCGTTGATGCTCTCCAGCCAGTCCTTCCGGTCTGCGAGGGCGTCCCTGTCCTGCATGAAATAGCCCGCGTACAGCTGCTCCTCGATGCCGGTCAGAGCGGGGGCCCTGCGCAGTACCATGCTGACAGGCAGGGCGCTGGCCAGTACCAGAATCACTGTGACCGTCGCTGTTATGGCCCGGCGCCGGCGCCGCAGCGCGCGCATGACCGAGCCGATGACATAGGCGATGGCCAGCGACAGCACCGAGATGGAGGCCGCTGCTTTTTTCCGGAGATAGTTTGTGATATGCTTTGCCTCCGCCGCCTTTTTCGGGACCAGCAGCGGCTCGATATGGTAGAACACCAGGGCCGAGAGCAGCACGGACAGCGCGAGCGCCGCCAAGGACGCAAGGGTGTTGTCGCGAATGAGTGCCGCGAAGATGACATACAGCGGCCAGTGATACAGATAGATGTTGTAGGATAAGTCAGCCGAAACGGAGAGAAGCTTCGGCTCTTTTTTGTTGGGTAGGGCCCCGTGCAGCGCCCGCGCGCAGAAAATAGCGCATACGGCCAGCAGGGAGGCCGCCAGGAAGCCGAAACGATAGACGAAGGCGTCATCGAAACGCAGCAGCCGCGCCATCGCGGCGAGGCCAAGCATGGAGGACAACAGCCCGGCGGCGCAAAGGAATTTGGCGGGCTTTTTCCGCAGGCGGTTTTGCGCGCGGGGGCCGAGCTGCAGCCCGATAATCGTGGCCGCCGCGGAGCCGATGAAAAACGGGAACGAATGCGATAGCGAGCTGAAGTATGCCGCCGAACTGTCGGCTCCCGGCTGGTAGGCCAGCTGCATGCTGAGATACGAGCCAATCGCGGCAGGCGCTGCAATGGCGAACAGGCAGATTTTGAAGGCCCTGACGGAATTGCCGGAATTTTTCTTGACCGCGCGCCGCAGCAGCAGCGCCAGCGCCGCGCACAGCAGGCCCCAAAGGATATAGAAGTGCATCTCCACCGAGAGCGCCCAAGTGTGCAGGTAGAGGTGGGGCAGCACGTTCGCCTCGTAGCTGCCGCCCGCGCGGATCTCGAAGAAGTTGCTGACGAAGCCCAAGGCGGATGCGGCCTGCTTGCCGATGTTCGCCGTGAAGTCCGGCGAGACCAGCAGGGTGAGCGGGAGCGTCGCCAGGATGCACAGCAGCAGCGGCGGCGCGATGCGCAGGAAACGCCGCTGTCCGTAGGCGGCCAGACCGAAACGGCCCGACTTCTGGAACTCCGCCACGGCCAGCGCGGTGATCAGGTAACCGGAAAAGGTGAAAAAGAGGTCCACGCCGAAAAAGCCGCCGGGCAGCGCTTCCTTGAAAAAGTGGTATACCAGCACGAAGAGCATGCCCAGCACCCGCACCGCGCTGAACCACTGAATTCTCTTATTCACCGGCGGCCACCTGCCTCCCCTTCTCCCACCGTGCGGCAGTGGGCTGCCCGTCCTTCGTCAGCGTGCCCGCGCCGTGGAAAACGCCGTTGGCGAAGCCGCCCTCGTAGGTCCAGCCCTCGGGGCTGTAGTAGATACCCTGCCCCTGCGGCACGCCGCCCTCGAAATCGCCGTCGTAACGCAGGACGCCATCCTGGGTATATTGCACCCGGCCGTGGGGGAGCCCGGCCTCAAACGCGCCTTCGTATACAAAATCGCCGCCCGTATATTTGCCCTGCCCGTGGTAGAGCCCGGTCTTCCACTGGCCCTCGTAGATCACGGCGCCGTCTTTATTCCGATATGTCCCCTGCCCCTCGGCCAGCCCCAGCAGGAAGCCGCCCGTGTAGCTCTCGCCGCCCGGGAAAGTGTATGTTCCTTCGCCGTTTTGCCCGCGCTCGCCGATGCCGCCCTCATATTGCCAGCCCTTCGGGGAAGCGAATTCAACGGTGTCATCAAACGCACGGGAGAGCGTGGCGGTCACATCATTTGGTAGAAGAAACGAACCGCTGATCTGCCCATCGCGGAATTGCCCCTCGAAGCGCCAGTCGTCAACGGGGTAATAAGAGGCGGCATAGACACGCCCTTTCGAAAAATAGCCCTTGAGGCGCGCGCCGTCGGCAAAGACAGCCTCGCCGCGGCCGTCGAAGAGCCCGTTGCGCAGCGCGCCGGTGTAAACGAAGCCGCCGTCGGCATAGGCCCGCGCCTGCGCCGCCTGATGCCTGTCCAGCAACGACCAGGCCGCCAGCGCCGCCATGGCCGCCGCGGCCATAACCGAAAGCAATATTTTGATGCCTTTTTTCAGGGAGTTCACCCACTTTCGCCACAATTCATCTAGTTTTTTATTATAGCACTAAAGTATCTGCAATTTCAAGAGAGAATTGGAAATACCGGGTAGAAATCGCACAAAAATTTTTTGCCGGAAAATATTGACAGGCACGATGAGATGTGTGTTTTTCCTCCTTGACAGCGCAGCAAGCGTGTAGTATAATAAATTTAAGTTGAGCAATGGCGTTCATCATGGGCAAAATGATGAACGCCAACGTTTTGTGAAATGAAGGAGATCAAGATGAAAACCGGTTTCGACAACGCGGCCTACATGCAAAGGCAGACGGAGCAGATCCTGGGGCGGGTGGAGCGGTTCAGCCACAAGCTCTACCTGGAGTTCGGCGGTAAGCTATTCGACGACTACCACGCGGCGAGGGTCCTGCCGGGGTTCCACGTCAACGGCAAGGTGCTGCTGCTGGAGGCGCTGAAGGAGAAGACGGAGATCATCATCTGCATCAACGCGGCGGATATCGAGACGAGCAAAATCAGGGCGGACCTCGGCATCCCCTACGATGCGGACGTCCTGCGACTGATCGACAGCCTCCGGGGCATGGGGCTGTACATCAGCAGTGTCGTCATCTCGCGCTATAAGGACCAGCCCGCCGCCGACAGGTTCAAGAACCGGCTGGAGCGCAGGGGGGAAAAGGTCTATATCCACAGGGAGATCAAGGGCTACCCCACGGACGTCGACCTGATCGTCAGCGACAGGGGCTATGGCTCCAACCCCTATATCGAGACCGCAAGGCCCCTGGTGGTGGTCACCGGGCCGGGCGGCGGCAGCGGCAAGATGGCCACCTGCCTCTCGCAGCTGTATCACGAGCACAGGCGGGGCGTCAGGGCGGGCTACGCCAAATTCGAGACCTTCCCCATCTGGAACCTGCCGCTGAACCACCCCGTCAACCTCGCCTACGAGGCGGCGACGGCCGACCTGAACGACATCAACGCCATCGACCCGTTCCACCTGGAGGCCTACGGCGAGACGGCCGTGAACTATAACCGGGACATCGAGGTGTTCCCCATCGTAAAGAATATCCTGTCTAGAATCATGGGGACAGGCGAGCTGTATCAGTCCCCGACGGATATGGGCGTGAACATGGTGGGGCACTGCATCACGGACGACGCGCTGGTGCGCGAGGCCGCCAAGCAGGAGATCGTCAGGAGATACTTCCGGACCTGGTGCGCCTACAAGGAGGGCTCACAGGGCACCGGCGCGACCGAAAAGATGGAGATCATCATGAAGCAGTGGGGGCTCTCCCCGGAGTATGGCCCGGCGGTGCGCCCCGCGCTGGAGAAATCCGCGCAGAACGGCTGCCCCGCCATGGCCCTGCTCCTGCACGACGGCACTGTTATCACCGGGAAGACCACCCGGGTGCTGGCCGCGGCCTCCTCCCTCGCGCTCAACTGCGTGAAACACCTGGCGGGGCTGCCGGACGACCTTCACCTGATCGCGCCCCACGTGCTGGAGCCCATGCTGATGATGAAGGAGACCATCCTGCGCGACCAGACCCCCCTGCTGAGCCTGGAGGAGGTTCTCAACGCCCTGAGCATCTGCGCCGCCACCGACCCCTCCGCGCAAAAATGCCTGATGGAGCTGCACAACCTGCGGGGCTGCCAGGCGCATTCTTCGCATATGATATCCAAGGCGGACGAGGGCACGCTGAAAAAGCTGGGTGTGGACGTGACGTGCACGCCGGAGTTTTCGTCGGCAAACCTGTTTTTCGGATAAAATATATTGAAAGGACGCAAAGCAATGAAAAGACTATTGGCTGTTTTCCTCTGCATTTTGATGCTTGCCATGCCGTTCGCGGTTGCCCCGCAGGCGGCGAACCAGAAGGTATACGTCGTGTTGGGCGATTCCATCGCGGAGGGCGTCGGCGCCGGCGACAAGAAAACCGGGGGCAACGCGGCCTTGGTCGCGAAAGCGCGCGGCTATGAGCTGATGAACTTCGCGGTGGGGGGGATACCGTCCGGGACGCTGCTGAAGCTGGTGCTCGAAAAGGAAAATATCTGCCAGGGTATCAAGCGGGCGGATATCATCGACATCTCCATCAGCGGCAACGACTTCCTGCTGGGAAATATCTTTGGTCTATTGGCGCGCGCGCTGCTGTTTGACGACTACAGCGCAGTGGACGAAATCATCGCGGCGTACAAGGTGAACTTCGCGGCCATCATCAAAGAGGTCCGGGCGCTCAACCCGGGCGCCAAGCTCATCGTCCAGACCTTGTATAACCCCATGGAGAGCCTGTATAAAATCGGCGAAGCGTATGAGGCGTCAATCACGAAGCTCAACGATTGCCTGGTTGAATACCTGGAAGCGAACCCGGGCGCCTTCCTGATCGCGCAGGTCAACGCCGCGTTCGCGGGCCGGGAGGCGCTCATCAGCCCCGACCTCGTGCACCCCTCCGGCGCCGGGCACGAGGTGATCGCGCAGGTGGTGATGGACACGATTGACGGCGTGAAAACACAACTGCCGCCCGTGGCCGAAGCGAACCGGGGCTTCTTCCAAAACGTATGGTATCACGCGAAAACCCTGCTGGCCTGCGTTTGGCACTGGATCACCGTTATGCCGGGCTATATGAAAGAGTATCGGACGATATACGCGGACCTGGGGCTGTGAATGCCTTGTGTCCCGGGAGACGGCGTCCCTACGTGAGCGCAGCGTCGTTGCTGTCGATCTCTCCGCCGGTGAGGATGGCGTCGATGGCGTCCATCAGCCGCCTGTTTTTCGTCAGCGAAATCGCGGCCATTACGGCTTTGTATGTGCCGCTGCCGCGCTCGTGCCTGGCCAGGCCGCCGTCGAACACGCCGAGGAACACCTCCTTCGCGAGGTCCAGTGCAAGGCGGTCGGGGAAGTCTTTGATCTCCCCGCGCTGCACAGCCTTGCCCAGCGATATGAACCGAATGATTTTCGCGGCGCGCTGTACGCTTAATTTGTTGAGCCAGCGCGCCGCCGGTTTGACCGCGAAGAAAAATCTCGCCAATTTGTCCCCATCCGCCTGCAGCGCCGTGACGCGCCGGGCGAATTCCTTTTTATTGCCGGCAGCGGCGCTTTCCAGCGGCCGCGTGATCATGGCGGTGGCGTGGTCCTTCAGGAAATCCAGCCGGGGCTCGAGGTGCTCTGTCTTCACGGTAAGGCCGCCTTCTTCAACCGTGACGCGCACCATAGGCGCGGGATAGCCGCACAGGGCAGCGACGCTGATTTCATACAGCGTGCTGCCCGCGGGGGAATCATAGCGCAGGATGTCCTGCATGTGGATGTGGCCCGTGAAGAGATAGCGCAGGCCGGCGTCAGCCAGCATTTGGGCCACGTCCTCGCGGTCCCCCACGCAGGAGCCGCCGGTGAACAGCGGCGAGATGTGCGGCAGCACCGGGTGGTGCTGCATGGCAATCACTGTCACGCCCTGTTCTTTGGCCAGGCACAGCTGTTCGAGAATCCACGCGGCGTGCTCGGGCGTGTAGCCCGCGCGTCCCTTGCCGTTCTGGTCGTCGTTGAGGGCCAGCAGCCAGAGCGAGCTTGACAACTCAGCGACATAGGAGCTCGTGCCAAGATGGGTGATGTATTCGCTGATCGCCTGTTTGGGGCCAAAATCATAATAGAAATCTCGCAGCTCGTCGTGGCCAAGCGTCGGCACGTCGTGGAACACCTCGCCGCCCACATAGCGGCGGGGGTTTTTGTCGCAGCACCAGTCGTGGGTGGCCGTCACGACGTAGACGGGCTTTTCTTTCTGCAGTTCATACAGCAGCGTCCGGAAGCACTCGTGGCTCACGCGCTCCCCGTCGTTGCTCACGTCGCCCGCGATGAGGACGGCTTCGGTGTCGCTCTGCGCAATGCGCTGAAAAGCCTCAGAGATAATCTCATGGGACTCCCCCAGGCATTTCTGGTCCGAGCCGCTGCGCAGCTCGTAGGCGCTGCCGGCGATGCCCAGGGATTTGGCGTAGTAGTGGGGATCGGCGATTACAGTTAATTTCATTTATTTATGCTTTCTTCTGTTTGTCTGAACGCGTGTTAAAAAACCATATCGGCACGATCATCAGCAGCCAGGCGACGGCGGGGATCAGGGTATTCATGTTGATCAGCATATTGTAGGCCCCGCCTGTCTGGGGGTAAGGCAGCGCGTCGGCATGCTCCTGGTATTTCGCCAGCGCCAGGAAAAAGAGCACCACGGCGGACGACGCGGAATTCTGCAGCTTGCCGGTGAAGGCGATCAGCGAAAGCATGACGCCCTCGGCGCGCTGTCCTGTCTTGCGCTCGATATAGTCCACGGTTTCGGCTTCCATCTGCTTGGCGCAGATGTTCTTGAACTCCGTGGGAAGGGCCGCCAGGCCGACGAAAATCATGACGGCGATCGCGCCCCCCCAGCCGACAGCGCCCGCGTTGGCCGTCAAATAGTTTTTCATGGTGAGATGCATCAGGATATGTATCGCCGCGCCGCCGAGGCAGCAGGCGATATAGAATTTACGGACATCCATCTTATTGCCAAGTTTTTCGGCGATTTTCGGCACGATAATCGCCGACAGGAATATGGCGGGCCCGCCGGCAAAGCCCAGGATGAGGTTATAAGCGGAATTGCCCATTAAATCAATCGTAAAATACATTCCCACAGCCGAGGGCAGCGTCGTAAACAGGAATATGACATTTGCGATCACTAGCATAAACAGCGGCTTGTTCTGCAAAAGCAGGCCCATCTGCTCCTTAAAGCTGGGCACCTCCTCGGAATAGGTCGCGCGCTCCTTTGTCCAGAGGTATGTGGGGCGGGTGAAGGCGATCATTCCAATGAACGCGACAATCGCCGCCGCGACGTAGACGGGCGTGGGGTTCTCTTTCACGGACTTCATCGTGAGCGCGACCGTGATGATGCCGCCCGTCAAAATCCCCATCACTGTCCGCATGATGTTTGCTATGCCAAAGAGCTTCATCCGTTCCACGGCGTTGGGGGTGATCGACAGCGCCAGCGCGCCTATGGGCACATCGACGCAGGTGTATGCCATATCCCAGCCGACGAAAGCGATCACCATGAACACCAGCTTGAAGGCGGGGCTCCAGCCGGGCTGCCCGACAAAAAACATCAGCGTGAAAAGCGCGGAAAGGAAGGGCGCCCACTTGATGTAGGGGCGCATTTTGTCGCCATCCTTGCTGCGGGTCCTGTCCAGTATAAAGCCGAGGATCGGGTCGTTGATCGCGTCCCAGAGGCCGCAGAAAAAACGGATGCTCGCGGCCCGGCCGGTGGAAATCCCGAAGATGTTCGTGATGAAATAGTTGGCGGGGCTCGAGTTCATGATGGATGTCGTCATGCCCTGCGCGCCCTTGCCCATGCCATAGCCGATGGTCTCCTTCCAGGTGAGGAAGGTCTCGCCGATGTTTGCCTCGTCCTTGACGATTTTGCGGTGAAAGAAATCCTTGAGTTTGTTTGCCATGTGTTCACCATTCTTTCCGTCAAATGATTTGCTGTTACAAGAGGAACGTCGCTCCGCGATACTCCCTCACCGCCTGCGGGCGGAGCTCCCTCACGAGGGAGCCTGGGGTTTCTTTTCGTGTACAACACTATGTCCGATAAAAACGCAACAATTAGGCACAAAATCCCCAGGCTCCCTCGTGAGGGAGCTCCGCCCGCAGGCGGTGAGGGAGTATCGCGGAGCGACTGCTTGCTTTGCCACAAGCTTATGTAAGGGCCGGATGGTTTGCTATCCTCCGGATGCTTTAGTTTACCAAAAACGAAATAGACGAGATAGCACTGCTAATAGCCATTGTAATGGTAGACTAAAAAAGATCCTTAAAAAACCAATAGGCACAATAATAGGCGAAAAAACCAACATAAGGATTTCGTTCTTAAAAAAGCCCATATACTGTCTCCTCCTTTCTGCAAAAAAACTCCTCTACCCCTCCGGCCACGGCATGCGCTCGTCCCCCTTCACCAGGAAGGACCGCTGCGCCACGGCGGCCAGGGGCGCATCGGTGAGGGAATCCGAGTAGAACTCCCCGATCTCCACATCCCCGAATTCCTCCCGCAGGCGGCGCAGCTTCTCTTCGCCGTAGCAGGAAAAGCCCTCCAGGCGGCCCGTGTCCGGGTTCACGCGGCTGCCCACCAGCCGCACACCCAGTTGATCGCACAGGGGCCGCAGGAAGAACTCCGCCGAGCAGGACACGATAATGTCGTCCGGCCGCAGCTGCGCCAGATACCAGGGCTTGAGCAGCTTATCGGACTGGGTCTCCCAGAACAGGCGCACCTCTTCCCGCCAATCCTTCAGACCGCGCAGGTAATGATAGTACTCCGCCTTGAACGGCGCGCCGCGCCCGTGCTTCACGACGAAATTGAGCAGCGCCGCGAGGGTCAGCGGCAGATAGCGCAGCAGACCGGGGTGTCGCCGCAGGCAGAACCCGAAGAACGCGGCCCCGCTGTCGGGGTAAACAACGGTTTTGTCAAAGTCATACACGTTTGCCATAGGTCAATTCACTTTCAATAGAATTTACTTTCCAAGAAACGCCATTGAGCGATCGAAGGTTTCCTGCGAAAATTGCTCGGTGAACATGTGCCCGCCCCGCATCGTCTGCGAAACCGCATTTGGCAGCGCGGCGGTCAGGTATTCACCCATCTCGGCCTTGACGATGTAGTCCTTCTCCGCCCAGAGCAGCAGGATGGGGATTTCCAGCTTGGCGGCTTTTTTCAGATCGACCGGCGTGCTGCGCTGAGACATATACAGCAGGCTTTTCACCGTGCCGGGCAGCTTCAATGGGTCTGTAATTTTGTTGATGTCATATTTCAGCCC
>Ga0123353_10003241_pt1 | contig 20516 bp, 11 predicted proteins | sample TergutLab28metaG_3_FD_92763 | JGI IMG/M metagenome (GOLD analysis project Ga0123353, IMG submission 92763) | Labiotermes labralis P3 segment gut microbial communities from Petit-Saut dam, French Guiana - Lab288 P3 | ecosystem: Host-associated > Arthropoda: Insects > Digestive system > Gut ... | reverse complement strand
TCGTGCCATCGTATTGATCCATGGTTTTTTCCTTTCGTAACTGTCATATAACACCTATCGGGTAACTATCGAATACCCGAATATCACAGCAGAGCATCATTTTATACGATTTGATAGCAATAACTGTTAAAAAACTATAAACACTTGCAGTAGTATGGCATTCTACTTCGTTTTGTCTATTGACATACGGCTGCGTACGCACTATAATTATGTCGACAATATTATGGAGGTGGCAGCGTTGAAAAAGGAAGAAGTTGAAGTATCTAAAGCACCCCAAAAAGAAGAAAAGAACATTAAATTCTCGTATTTTGAGCCGGTTGCGGGCATAATATTTGCTATTGTGGGTACTGTGATTTTTTTAGGATTTCCACAGATAATAGCAGTAGTTTTTGTCAGCGGTCCTCTCATCCCGACTTTCAACGCGGAAGTGATACGAAGTCTATGGATCCCGATAATACTTTGGGCGGTTTTTCGCATATTTGTAGAAGTATTTTACCTTGTTGAACGGCGCTATACAAAACGACTCGCCATTATCACAATGATCGGGAATGCCCTTGCATTCATATGTACACTAATTATTTTTATACCTTACCGAATCGTTAATGTTGATTATATTGATTGGATACACACGTATTTTGCGAATATCGCCGCATGGTTTGGAGAAATACTTGCAAGACCGAATATCGTTATCATTGTCATAATGCTTGTTGGTTTGATCCTTGATTCCATCACAGTTATAAGGAAAGGCTTCAAGAAAAAGACAGAAGACGAGGACGAAGAAGTTCAATCAGAAGTTGTAAATATCGACACCGAAGCAGAAAAAGCCGGGGTTGCACCTGAGAAAACCAGCGTCGAAGCAGATCAATAAACGGTAGTTCAACCTGTGACACAAAAGCCCCCGTTTAACACAGCATAAGCAGTGTAAAATGGGGGTTTACAAATAGGAGGAAAATCTTTGGGAAGAGTCATTGCTGTGATCTCGGGAAAAGATGGCGTTGGGAAAACAACAGTTGCCGCCACACTTTCTTCGTGTTTTGCTACGTTAAATAAAAAAACTCTTTGTTTATATTTTGGCACTGGTTCTCATCACATGAAATTTGCTCTTGGTATAACAGATAGTGTGTATGCGGGAAGTATTGATGTGCTTAAAGAACAGGGTGGGGTTATGAAAGCTTGCACAAAACACTCCGGGACTCCAAACCTGTATATATTGTCTCTGTCTGATTATATAGAACCGGGTAAGTTAACAGATTCAGATGTTAAGCTAATGTTCAGCGAAATACACAAGAATTTTGATTATTGTATCATAGATACACCATCCATATCAGATGCCGGCATCAAACCGGCGATTTCAGGTGCGGATATGACGATAATCGTCACGACCTGTGATACCCCTACAATTACAGATGTTTTGATTGCAGCAAGATATTCACTTGAATCGGGTATCAAAGACTATCGGCTGATTATTAACCGGATACACCCGGAAAACAACGAAAAGATAAAAGAAACTGCCGATAAAATTTGCAACACGGTCAATACAAAACTAAAAGGGTTGATTCCGGAGGATGAGTTGATTTCACAAATACCTCTCTCAAAAAGTCCGAAGGTTTTACACAGCAAACGGATTTTTAAATCTCGATTCCTCAGCATTGCACGTGGGATCATAAGTGAAGAAGGATCGTTAGCAGAGCATAAGTCAACCTCACCACTGCTAAAAAAACCGCCAAGACCGCCGCAATTGCCGCTATCGATGCTCCAAACATATGAGAGACCTCAAATGTCTGAAAACGATGTTCCATTCGAGATCCCTTCTAATTTTTTAGGAAAGTTCGGCGACCCGACACGTTGGGCTCAGTCAACACTAAAACATGCAAACAAAGAAGACCTTATCGCAATCCATTCGATCCAGGCAAATCCGTTTACAGGGGGCGATACGATCAGGGACAGGATGTGGTTGCACGATCTGCTTGACGATAAAAGTATCCCGTACTATATAGAAGTTGGAAGCAAGGATGGTACTAAAGATCTGGCAGAGGCTCAAATCATTTATGTTGAAAGAAAAAACGCTGAACAAGCGCTTTTCTATCTCGGTCAATTTAATGATCCTGGTAATATAGTCCGTGAGGATATAAGCAAAGATAGCAAACCAATTCTTTCAACCGATGGAGTTCCTCAAAAGAAGTGTACGTTATGCGGAAAAGATATCGACTTCGATTACCATAAATGTCCATATTGCAAGGGGATAGCAGATTAACAACTTCAAAAACCCTCGTTTCACACTGTAAACAATGTGCATAACGAGGGTTATTTACTGTTGATTCAGGAATAAATTATTTCACATACATCTGTTTCTTTTGCTTTGAGAAAAGCGTTATATGTGGTATTAATAAAGTCAACGGGCCGCTCGTCCGGCTCGGGTGAATGAACGCCAACGCCGATAGAAACCGATATCTTCCCCTCTATTCCGGGGATATTTAAGCTCCCAAGCTCTTTGCATATTCTTTCAGCAACGATCGTGGCACCGTCCGAACCTGTGATAGGCAATAAAGCAGCAAACTCATCATCGCTCCATCGTGCAATGAAGTCGGTTGTACGTTTAATTGATACATTTAGTGTTTCCGAAATCGCTTTCAACAGCTCATCGCGCTTTTCAATATCTTCACACCCTGTGATCGAATCAATACTAAAAATCACCAGGCTGAGAGCTGACTTATCTCTTATTGCTCTGTTCCACTCCAGGATCAGACGATTATCTAAGCCGTATCTATTTGATAAGCCTGTAAGAGAATCCTTCATGCTGAATGCTGCCAGTTCCAGAACATTATCGGCTGTAGCCATATAACCTTCAATGAACTTGTCGTCAGTGCCACCGGCTTCCTGGCTGCCGGTTTCGAGCTGTGCGATCACGACATTAACATTGTCGATGAACTTTTGCATAACAGTAACGAAAGTTTTAACTTCAGCTATATCCATTTGAGCAGGCAACTCACTGCTATCTCCTTCACCTGCCGGAGATTCGCCAAGCTTTTTGCTGATATCTTTCTTTTGCAGCTTATCAACAGAATTTATCAGGAGGTTACCAATCATATCCTGGATATCTTGCATAATATTGCCCGTCTCTGCTGATGCTTGTTCCGGATTGCTTTTATTTTCGCTCATAGTAACTACCTCACATTCAAATATAGTTATACTACCAAATACTATCCCTAAAATCAAGTAGGCTTATAGCGGATTTCACTATAAGCCTACTTTTCCAATTATTATTTTGCTATGATATGCCGTAGATACTTGCGCTTTTCAGTTAAATCTCTTCTTCTTCAATTACTTCTTCTGTTCTCATTTTGCGGATCGAGTTGCCTACCACAGCTGCAATCAATGTTGCCAGTATAAGTCCGGTGGTCAAGAATCCGGCTACCTCGCCTAAATCAACAGGCTGTGCAAGCGGAACTGCGGGATCTTCTATGATCGTCATAGCCTGTAAATCATCCGGCACGGGAGGAGCTGCGAGAGGTGTAGCCATATCAGGTATTTCGAAGATTACAGGTTCGTCATCTGGTGCCGGTGCCGGGGGGATCACTGTGAGAAGTTCGGGACCGGGGTCTGGTGTATCGTCTGGTGTATCGTCTGGATCGTCGTCCGGTACAGGTGGCGGATCGCCAGGTCCGGTAACAGTGCCATTGAAGTCAAATAAGCTTAGTTCAGGTTGATCTGGAACGATTATATCAATGATGATCGGGTCTCCAGGTACATCAGGCAGTGTTAGTACGATTTCGATAAGTCCTTCCGGCAAATCCGGTAAGTCTATTGTGATTTCGTTTAATCCATCCGGCAGATCCGGTAATTCGATCGTGATTTCGGCAAGCCCTACCGGCAAATTCGGTATGCTGATTATGATCGTCTCTAACCCATCCGGTAAACCTGGTAAGCTGATAAGAATTTCTTCCAGTTCTTCCGGTAAACCCGGCAAGTTGATTTTGATTGATCCCAGTTCTTCCGGTAAATCCGGCAGATTGATTTTGATTTTTTCCAGTCCTTCCGGTAAATCCGGCAAGTTGATCAAAATTTCGTCCAGTCCTTCCGGTAAATCCGGTAAGGTGATCTTGATTTCGTTTAGCTCTTCCGGCAAATCCGGCAAGCGGATTGTGATTTCGTTTATCCCTTCCGGCAAATCCGGTAAGTTTATTGTAACATCACTTTGTCCTTCCGGCAGCTCCGGTAGTTCAATCTCAATTTCATTTATGCCTTCTGGTAGATCCGGTAAGGTGTATGGAGTTACATTTGATGTTGGGAATTGAGGTAATGTTGGTGCATCAGGCGGGTTTGGCGGATCTTTGTCAAATACCGGCTCATCAAGGAAAGTACCGCCAACAACACCCCATTGTGACATATTGTTATTTGGCCAAATATTTAAGGTGAAAGTGCCTGCTTCGTAGATTTCTATTGTTGTTATCTGAGAATTTTGACCATGCCGTGCGCCAAATACCAATGTACCCATATTCGCTTCATCTGTAACAATTAGCTGCAGTGGAGAGTTGCCGCCTCCCGGTCTGTGTAAGTACAAACCACTTAAGTCAACATCTGGTCCAAAGTTATAGAACGATGATAATGGTCGCATCGAAAAACCTGAAGTGTTACCGGTTTCAGATCCTGCAGGAAGTTCACGCATTTCAACGGTTACTACAATACCTTCGCCGTCAGAACCATCGGGATTTTTCGGTCTATTTACTTGCCATTCATTCCATGCTTCAAGACGTTTTAGGTGGGCTTCCCATGCAGCGTCAAAATCCGCTTGCTCTCTTAGGTGATTTCCCCATGCAGTATCAAAATCATCTTCTGCAATACCATGTAAACGTAAAATTTCATTTCTAACAAAGATTTCTATGTCTTCGTCCTGCATATCAGCAGGTATTGTTACATTATGTTCATTTGCCAGTGCTCTTAATGCGCTTATAAAGGTATTGAATGCTGCGATATTCTGATGACTGAGGGTAGAGTCGATCTGGCTTCTGAAGTTTGTCAAGCCTGTAATATCCATTGTATCAAAGCCATCCGGCAGCGTGATTCCATGTGCATCTGCCATCTGTTGCAGCTCTGAACGGAAATCATTTACGCGTCCGTCAAATGCATCCAACTCGCGTCCTTCAAGGATTCCCTGGAATGTATTCATGAAATCGGCTAGTGCAGCTTCGTCCATATCCGCAAAACCATCAGGAAGCGGTATACTGTTGGCATTTGCAAGAGCTTCGATTGCATCACGGAAATCATTTACACGGCTCTCAAATGCATCCAATTCGCGCCCTTCAAGGATTCCCTGGAATGTATTCATGAAATCGGTTAATGCTTCTTCATCCATATCCGCGAAACCATCAGGAAGCGGTATGCTGTTGGCATTTGCAAGAGCTTCGATTGCATCACGGAACTCATTTACGCGTCCGACAAATGCATCCAACTCGCGTCCTTCAAGGATGCCCTGGAATGTATTCATGAGATCGACAAGTTCTGCTTCGTCCATATCCGCGAAACCATCTGGAAGCGGTATGCTGTTGGCATTTGCAAGTACTTCGATTGCATCACGGAAATCATTTACGCGCCCTTCGTATAAATCCTGCTCGCGGGCATCAATAAAGTCCTGGAATGTGTTCATGAGTGTTATAAGTGCGGCTTCATCCATATCTGCGAAATCTTCAGGAAGCGGTATGTTGTTGGCATTCGCAAGTACTTCGATTGCATCGCGGAAGTTATCTACGCGGCCTTCATATAAATCTAACTCACGGGCGTCAATAAAGTCTTGGAATGTATTCATGAGATCGACAAGTGCGTCTTCATCCATATCCGCGAAACCATCTGGAAGCGGTATGTTGTTGGCATTCGCAAGTACTTCGATTGCATCGCGGAAGTGGTCTACTCGACCTTCATATAAATCCTGTTCGCGTACGTCGATCAAACCTTGGAAAGTGTTCATAAGATCGACAAGTGCAGCTTCATTCATATCCTCGAAACCATCAGGAAGCGGTATGTTATTGGCTTTTGCAAGTGCTTCGACGGCATCACGGAAATCATTTACGCGACCCTCATATAGATCCTGCTCACGGGCATCAATAAAGTCCTGGAATGTGTTCATGAGTGTTGCAAGTTCAAACTCATCCATCTCTGCGAAACCATCAGGAAGCGGTATATTGTTGAGATTCGCAAGTGCTTCAATTGCAGTGCGGAAAAATTCTACGCGTCCGTCAAATGCATCTTGTTCGCGGTTATCAATGAAGTCCTGGAAAGTGTTCATTAGATCGACAAGTGCAGCTTCATTCATATCCGCAAAATTTTCAGGAAGCGGTATGTTGTTGGCTTTTGCAAGAGTTTCGATCGCACCCCGGAATTCTTCTACGCGACCTTCATATAAATCCTGCTCGCGGGTGTCAACAAAGTCCTGGAAAGTATTCATAAGATTGACTAGTGCTTCTTCATTCATATCCGCGAAACCATCAGGAAGCGGTATGTTGTTGAGATTTGCAAGTGCTTCAATTGCATCACGGAAAAGGTCTACGCGTCCATTATATTCATCCAGTTCGCGGTCATCAATAAAGTCCTGGAATGTGTTCATGAGCGCTATAAGTGCTGCTTCGTTCATATCCTCGAAACCATCAGGAAGCGGTATGTTGTTGGCATTTGCAAGTGCTTCGACTGCATCACGGAAGAGTTCTACGCGTCCATTATATGAATCCAACTCGCGGTTATCAACAAAGTCCTGGAATGTGCTCATAAGCGCTATAAGTGCTGCTTCGTCCATATCCGCAAAACCATCAGGAAGCGGTATATTGTTGACATTCGCAAGAGCTTCGACCGCATCACGGAAGAGGTCTACGCGTCCATCATATGCATCCTGCTCGCGAACGTCAATAAGGTCTTGGAATGTGTTCATGAGTCCTGCAAGAGCGGCTGCGTCCATATCTGCGAAGTCATCCGGAAGGTCTATGCCGTGTAGGTTTGCCAGTGCTTCTATCACATCACGGAAGCTTCCGACATCTTGTGTGTATTGATCTTGTGCTTCCTGGTTGAGTCTTGCGATTTCTGAAAGAACAAATCCGGCAATATCTTCTGTGCCTTCAGGAATGACAATACCAAGAGCTGAAGTTATATCAGCTATTTCATTATCAAACGCTTCTCTTGCTGCAGCGTAACGGGCTTGTTCGGCAGAATTTGCTTCATTAAGAGCAGTATTAGCATTGTTTAGTGCATTGTTTGCTGCTTGATATGTCGAGTTTGCTGCTTCCCAGTTCTCTTGGGTCGGGTCATTTTCATATGCTCCAAGTGCTTCGTTATGCGCTGCTTCCGCCTCTTCAAATGCCTCTTGAGCGGCTAGGAATGCTGCGTACTCTGCGGCTTGGCGTGCTGCTTCTGCTTCTTGTAAAGCTGCTAATTCTGCAGCCTCCAATTCTAATTCGTTATTTTCCGGCATTTCTATCTCCCCCTATTTTATTTTACTTATTATAATAGTCTGATTTATTCTCGGGTTGTCATCCCTTGTTTTCAGCCTCTTTTATTCTAGGGTTGGGGTTCCCTGCCATCTCGTGCGAGATGTTTTTCAGCCTCTTTTGATATGGGGTTGAGGTTCCCTGTTTTCAGCCTCTTTGATCTAGGGTTGAGGTTCCCTATCCTTTACCAATTGATAACCTTGTCACATTCGTCGGACTCTGCAAGTGCCTCATCCATTAGCTTTAGCATTTCCAATGCACTTCTGAAGTTCTGCTTTAAGTCTTTTTCAACCCAGTGGATTTGCCCCTGCCATGTAGAATTGTGCAAAAACTTTATTGAAATCTCGAATGTGCCTTTTGTACTACCTAAATCTCGCGGGTTATCAACCTTCTTTATCTCGTTCACTTGCACCGCCCCTCTTTTTCTTTAAATGTCACAGCATAGCATTATAGGTGTAAGTTTACGATGCCGATGTCACATTATAGTCACATTATCGGCGTGTGATGAATAAACATTAGCAAAAAGTGACAGAATTTACAATATTTTTGCATTTAATAAGGATAAGGTTCAAAAATGACCCTTATCCTTATTATCGTTATAATTCTATTACCGCTTTATAAAAAACCTTAAAAGATTCTCAAAACATGCAATTAACTATGGATTGACGCAGCTACATTCTAACCAATGTAGCAATCCGGCAGTGCTTTATTAAGCCGGTCATATTGTGATTTGCTTATATTATTTCCATATAATCCAAGACTTGTAAGCTCGGTAAGTGATAACAACGCGGAGATATTAGTGATCCGATTGTATGATAAATCTAATTCAATCAATTGCACAAGTGATCTTAATGGAGTCAATGTCCGGATTTGATTGCCTCCCAAACATAAGGTAATGAGTTCTGTAAGCGAACTTAATGATGCCAGTTCGCGTATTTCATTGTTTGACAAATCTAACTCGGTCAGCGCCGTTAACGAGCTTAGAGGTGATAAGTTGCGTATTTTATTGTTCGATAAATCCAGGCTGGTGATCTGCTCAAGTGATATTAATGGTGTTATATCACTTATTTGATTACTCCCTAAAACCAGAAAAGTAAGCTCTGTAAGTGACTCCAATGCATTGATCTTTTCTATATAGTTTAAGCCCAGATCAAGATGACTGAGAGATGTAAGTGCTTGAAGTGGCGAGATATCGTCTATTTTATTATAAAATAACCCCATCCATGTGATTTCCGTCAAGATACTAAGAGATGAAATATCGCTTATCTGGTTGTGATCCAACCCCAGCCAATTGAGCCTGGTCAATGATTGTAGTGGTGATACATCATCGATCTTATTACTCGATAAATCCAGTTGTGTAAGCTCAGTAAGAAAACTTAATGTAGAGATATCGCTGATTTTATTTACTCCTAAATCCAACCAAATGAGCTCTGTAAGCGATTGCAACGGTGTTATATCACTTATTTCATTGCCTCTTAAGTTTAACTCCAAGACTTTTTGAGGTATATCTCCATTGGCTATCATCTCTGCCAATATAGCGTCAGTTATTTCTGAAGATGACAAATCTACCGGAACTATCTCCGGCTCAGGTGTTGGTTCAGGCGTTGGCTCCGGTGTTGGCTCCGGGTCAGGTTCAAGTGCTGATGGAAATTCTGCTGTCGGTACCGGCTCAGGGATGAATTCCGGTGTAACATCTCTGTCCCGGCAGGACATTAGGCTAAATAACACAATCACCGTTAAAATCGCTGCAACAGTGATCGCTCTTGTTTTCCTCATTTAGTTATCCTATCTCCCTATATATAATAGGTATCACTTTTAAAGTCACTTTGGTAATATTACCACATTTTAATGCGAAAAGAAACCCAAAAATTTCTCCCCGGGTTGGCGGGACTAATCGTGGTGTGGGTGTCTTGCAATGCTTTTTGCGACTTTTGCGCGGAGCACATCCGTTTCAAAAGGCTTAACAATAAAATCAGAAGCCCCAAGGTCAACGGCAACAGTCAGATGCTCGATCGTTCCCGAGCTTGTCAGGAAAATGATCGGCGTTTCCTTATGCTCCGGAAACTCCCGGATAACAGGAATGAGATCAAATCCGCTGATATCAGGCATTTCATAGTCAAGCAGAAATATGTCAGGTGTTGTTTTTGTGAGGAAATCCTTAAGCTTTTCCGGCTTTGGCAGCGCAAACACTTTATAAGCATCACGCAGCATGGAAAAAACAGCCTTTAGCACATCGGGGGAGTCATCTATAGCCAACACAACAGGTTTTTCGTTCCTTATGTCTTTTTCTTCCGTGAGTGTGGGTTTTTCTTCTGTGAGTGCGGGTTTTTCTACGGGGGGTTTAAAGAACTTCTCAACATGCTCAAACAGGTCCTCAGCGGAAAATGGCTTGGAAATAAACCCGGCAGCACCAAGAGCGCTTCCTTTTATCACTGTTTTCTTATCGTGTGTAGCTGTCAGAAAAATGACCGGAATATGTGAATAATGCGGATTGCTTTTAAGACGTGCTATAGTCTCAAAACCGTCGCTCCCGGGCATCTGGATGTCCAGCAGTATAAGGTCAGGCATAAATTTCCCGAGCATTTCAAAAAGCTTATTTGCTGATGGAAGAGGATAAACCTCAAATAAGTCCTTTAAAACAGCTCTGCCTTGCTGACGGCACGTCGCGTCATCATCTACAAGAATTATTTTTTTACGATCATTATCCATGCTGTATCTACCTCCATGACCAATAACGGTATACTAAACGAGATCTATATCCACTATTACTGAGAGCCTTTCGACGATTTCGTCAAAGTTCATCATGTTAACATTGTCCTTAAGCCAGTTTACCAAACCACCATCATTCTCATACTGATAGTGAGTTATATCTTCCATTGCCGCATCCACACCATCCATATCATAATCAATACATGCGGATATAAGATTCAAAAGGGAAGCGACATCCGGTTTATCTTTAACAGGCTTGAGGCTGTCCAGGTTTAATGCCTTCAGCATATCATCAATATCGTTGACCAATTTCCGTGCAACGGCTACAAACGGACTGTTGTGCTTTTTTATATAATCGAGCTCGAATTCTTTTGCCGCTCTTTCAAGATCGCCGGCTAATCTGCCAACGGCGTCGGCACATATTCCATAGCTGGAGCCCTTTATACTGTGAACCATGATCTCATAACTTTTCAACTTGTTTTCGGGTACCGGGTCTATTGAATCTAAAAGACTGCGGGTATTCAGCGCATAAGAATGTAATACACTGATATATACCTCTTCGTCACCACGAAACCGCTTTACACCGTTTTCAATGTTCAAACCGGTTATTTCCTTACCGCTTAAGAGCGATAATACCTCCTTATGGCTGCTTTCCGGATTACCCTTGTAGCTTTTCTCCTGTGTCTCAACATCCACCTGCAGCTTTTCCTTTTCATGGTTTCTTACCCACTGACGGATAACCGCATCAAGACGTTCAATATCTATAGGCTTTGACAGAAAAGCCTGAAAGCCTTTGCTTAAGAACATTTCTTCGTTACCAACAACAGCATTTGCCGTAAGTGCGATGATAGGGATATTTTTGGCATAACTTGTTGTAAGCTTGCGAATATGCTGCGTAGCTTCTATTCCGTCCATGCCGGGCATCATTTGATCCATAAAAACAGCATCATATTTGTCTGCTTCACCGGCAATGGCGTCTATCGCTTTTTGCCCGCTGTCTACACAATCGATACGCATACCATAAGGCTTCATCAAACCTCGTGCCACATCAAGATTCGTTTGATTGTCATCGACGATAAGCACGCGCGCATAAGTCATATTGATACGCTGTAATTCCATTGTTTTATCACGTCTGCCGTCCGAGTAATGAAAACGGCTCAGGCTTGCGACAACCTCGGGACCTATCACAGCATCAGACACGAATTTCTGCTTCAATCTAACTGTAAATGTGCTGCCCTTACCATATTCACTTTCTACTTTTATCGTACCTTCCATCAACTCGCAGAGCTTCTTTGTGATGGGCAGCCCCAACCCGGATCCTTCGATTTTCCGGTTTGCCTTTGTATCCAGTTGAGCGTAATTATCAAATAGTTTACCGATATCTTCAGGCTTTATACCCTGTCCGGTGTCCTTGACCTTAATGGTCAGCCACACTATATCACCGTCTCTTTCACAGTCTACAGTGAACTCCACATCCCCCTCGGAAGAATACTTTATTGCATTAGACAGAAGATTGTTCACTATTTGCTTAAGCCGCAACTCATCCCCGTAAAGATCCTCATAAAGGTTCTTATTGATGTGCAGCTTTAACTCTATAGGTTTGTCGCCTATCCTCAGCAGGTTTTGCGTGATGGTATCGTTGATAAGGCTTGCTACATTGTAATCTATTGGTATAAGCTCCAGCTTGCCCGATTCGATTTTTGAAATGTCTAATATTTCATTTACCAAACCCAGAAGCGTTGTTCCGGCGTTGTGGATTTTTTCGAGGTTTAGCATTGTGTCCTTGTCGAGCCTGTTATTTTCCAGACTAAGCCATGTCAAACCGATAATAGCGTTCAGCGGTGTCCGCATTTCGTGGCTCATATTTGCTAAGAAGTCACTTTTTGCATTATTTGCTTTTCGTGTGTCCAATAATGCTCTTTGCAGCTTTGCGGCTATCGATTGAAGATTAAGCGTCATTTCATTGCGGACCAGGGCGTTTGCGATAAGTAGGCTGCCGGATTTTAAAGTAGTCGCCACTTCATCAGGAAAAACGCTTTCATCATTACAGTTATCACAGCCGACAAACCCCCAGAACTCATCGTGTACAAAAACCGGTGCGACAAAGATTGATTTAATGCCATGCATATTCATCCGCGCCTGTTCGACCGGCGATAGATCGCGTGTTAATGAGTTGACACACTCGCCTTTAGTTAAAACACTCTCGAATGTGGGGATGTTACCCTCATATGGCACATCGGTCGATATATCGCTGCTCGTACGTAACCTCTCGTCTACGATCCATTCATATACCAAACTGCAATGAAGCTTTCCATTGATTACGCTGTTTTTCCATATACACATGCGGTCGGCATTTGCCGCTTTACCGATCATTCCCATACATAACTGTAAGTTGATCTCAAAATCTTCAAGCTCCGACTGCAGCAATATGTTTGCAGCTCTGTTCACGCTGTCAAGGAGCTTGGACTTTTGATGGATCTCATGATGCATCGCTTTTTGCTCGCGCAAATCCCGGACGTATCCGGCAACAGCGTAATCATCCTCATAAGCGACACGGACCAAAGTGATCTCGGATGGGATCGGGTTGCCCTCCGTATCTCTGTGCATCCATTCAAAAACAAGCTTGCCTTCGTCGAATGCCTTATGTATTTGATTTGTTGCTGTTTCCGCCGATAAGGAGCCGTCCGGCTGAAAATCCGGAGAAAGGTCCCGAAACCTGTTTAAATAATCCTGCTTGTCTTTTGTTTTAAACAGCCGGACAGTTTCCTCGTTACAATCAAATAGATTTGTGTCCCTGTCCCAGAGATGTATCGCAAGAGGAGCCGTGTCGAGCAGAAGCTGCGTGCGGTTGTGGGCTTCGCGGATTTGCTCAGCCTGCTGATTAAGTTGCAGGTTCCTATACTCGAGCGTTTCCATCATCCGCTCATGCTCACGTAAGTCCCTTGTATAGCCGGCGATTATATAATCATCCTCATATTCAAGCCGGACAAGCGTTACCTCCGACGGAACCGGTTCTCCGTCCGATGTCCTGAACATAAAATTTGAAACGCATCTACCCTCTTTGAAAGCTCTTTCAAAAAGCTTGTGCCCCTCGACTAAAGAGCTGCTTCCGTCCGGCTGAAACTCAGGGAATATCTCAAAATACCGCTCTATAAACTCCTGTTTATCCTTAAATTTAAAGAGCTTAACAGATTCTTCATTACATTCGAACAGCTCGTATTTCTCATCTCCCACTCTTTTCATCAAGCGGCATGCAAGAGGCGTTGCGTCGAGCAGCATCCATGCGCGCTCATGTGCAATCATGTCACCGTTTTCAGTTTGCTTTTCGTAAGGTATCTCTGAGGCAGCCATCTGCCGCACCTCCTTGAGAAATTCGTTCATTATTAATGTTAATTGTACCTCATATTTATACTTAATTCAACCAACAAATGCAAAAACGCCCGCTTTGTCCTGATGACCGGCGAGCGTTTATTTCTATATTAGATGATGTTTCTACTCAAGCTGAATATTTACGCACACAGTTACGGCCTGCTTCTTTCGCCGCGTACAACGCATTATCAGCTTTGGCGACCAACTCGGGGATGGTATCGGTCACTGTCGGGATGAGCGAATGAACACCTACTGAAATGGTGACTTTAGCGGATGTGCCGTCCTCACAGTGGAACACCAGAGACTCGATGGCTTTACGTACTTGTTCGGCGACAAGCATTGCACCCTCTATGTCCGCGCCGGGTAGCAGTACGCAGAACTCCTCGCCGCCAAACCGGGCTGCATAGTCACCTGCACGATGGAGTGTTACGTAAATTGCTTCCGCAATCATTTTTAATACTCTGTCCCCTTGTAAGTGACCGTAAGTGTCATTATATACTTTAAATTTGTCCACATCGATCATCATCAAGCTCAGCGGGATGTTTTCACGGATAGATCTGCCCCATTCTGAAAGAAGCTGTTGATCCAGGCTGCGCCTGTTGGGTATCTGTGTCAGTTGATCCAGATTGCTAAGCATTTCTATTGTACGTATTTGGTTTACGATTTGGATTTGATTTTTTACCCGCAAATTTACGATGCCCGGGCTGAAGGGCTTACTGATATAGTCGGCTGCGTCCATTGAAAGACCTTTTTCCTCCTCGCTCTTACTGTCAAGACCTGTGATGAAAATGACAGGGATATGACGTGTTTCAGTATCGTTTTTTAGTTTGGTAAGCACTTCATATCCGTCCATTTCGGGCATAAGGATATCAAGCAGTATAAGGTCGGGTTTTTCATCAGTTGCTATTTCTATGGCAGTCTGTCCGTCTTTCGCTGTGAATACGGTGTATTCGTCATGCAGTATGCTTCTGAGCATTTTCAGATTCAACAGTTCATCATCCACTATTAGTATGCTGTTCTTTTTTCTAATTTCCATTAACTCCGCTCCTCCATTTTTATCACTAATTCATCAAGAGTTTTTGCTGCTGCAATGAACTCGTAACTCTCCATTTGCTCTATCAGTTTTTCGCTTCCCTCAACCCGGTATAGTATATTGATATAGTCCAGACACTCCGAATTGTTGCTGTTGAGTAACGGCTTTAGTTTGTTAAACAGCTCCGTCACTTCTTCTTTATCCAACATTTTATGTTTTATATCAGACTTATCTTTATATTCAAGCAGCGGCGCGAAATCTCTGAGAACCGCTTCAAGCTCCACGTCAAGGCGCTCTATATGCCATTTCTCAACCCCGTTTTTACCATCAGCGAGTAAACGTTCCATTTTCGCCGCTATTTCTTGCAATCCCGGACGCCCGACAAGAGTGGCGTTACTTTTTAATGTGTGAGTGAGACGATGAGCTGTCCTTATATCATTTGCTTCAAGTGCGCTTGTGATTTCAGCAAATCTACCTTTGTTACCCTTATAAAAATCACGCTTTAGCATATTCAGGAAATCGCTCTGGGCTTGTTCTGATTCAGCGATATCCTCTTTTGATAAACCGGAGTTGTCCGCCGGTTTTAAGTATTTAAGAAGACAAGCCCACAACTCCTGTGAGGTGAATGGTTTTCCTATACACTCGATCATGCCGCTTTCTCTATAAAGCTCTTGGTCATTATTCATAACGTTCGCTGTCAATGCAACGATCGGGGTGCCGGCATCCATCCGCACGATAGCGGATGCTGTTTCAAGACCGTCCATTTCAGGCATGTGCATGTCCATAAAAATTAAGTCAAACGGTTTTTCACCATTATCCAGCCGTTTCTTAACTTCTTCAACACCTATTTTTCCATTCTCAGCAATGACAACATTGATACCGACACGCTTCAGATGCTCCTCAATGACACGCTGGTTCATTTTGTTATCTTCGCAAACCAGTATGGTCGTATCGCCGCTGAATATTGGTTTTTCTATATCCCCGACACTGTACATTTGAAAATCCGTGTCTATGTCTGCTTCTACTGTATCAAATTTCAGCTTAAAGTCAAATTTACTTCCCAACCCGGGTATACTTTCAACGTCCAATTCACCACCCATCAACTCTATTATGCTCTTTGTGATGGGAAGACCCAAACCTGTGCCGCCATATTTGCGGGTCGTGCTTGAATCGGCTTGAGCGAAGGGTTTGAATATTTTCTCGAGCTGCTCTGCGGTCATGCCTATCCCGCTGTCGCGGATATCGAATAGCACAGTGCAATCAGTGTCTGTAATTTCAGCTACAGTCGCCGAGACCTTGACCGTTCCGATATGGGTGAACTTAATAGCATTTGACAGGATGTTCACTATGACCTGACGCAGTCTTGTCGGATCGCCAAGCAGCTTTCTTCCGATAAACGGTTCTGTATAGAATTGTAAATGAATGTTCTTTTCCATCGCTTTCGGGGTTATTATTGATTGGCAATGCGCTAATATTTCCCCTAAATCGAATGGAACATGCTCGAGGTCCATCCTGCCTGATTCAACCTTTGAAATATCCAGAATATCGTTTATGATCTGCAGAAGCCATTTAGAATTTTCAATAATATGATCAAGGCGTTCCTGTGTCTGCGGTGTGATCACGTCACCTTTGGCAAGCTCGCTGAACCCTATGATACTGTTCATTGGCGTCCGTATTTCGTGGCTCATGTTTGCGAGGAAAATGCTCTTTGCTTTGTTGGATGCTTCCGCATCCTCAACAGCTTGCTCCAGTTCGATGAGTACCCGCTGTTGTTCACTTGCGGCGATATTTAACTCAGCGGTGCGTTTTTGTACAAGCGCTTCCAAACGAGCTCCTTCATTGCGGTTTCTGCGGTGGAGTAAAAACATGATTATAAATAAGCTCAAAGCGGCGCTTACGACAAAAACTATCGGGAGGCGTGCCTGCGCCAACGCGGCGCGGTAGTCGTACGTTCTGCGCGACCACTGTGATGAAATGCTTTGCGTGTCGATCAGATGCAGCGCTTTATCTATGATCGAGCATAAAACTTCCTCACTTCTATTAAATGCGAATGTAGATTCAAATGTGCGCTCGAAAACGATATTTGCTTTGAAACCCGGATCCTCGTGGAAGTTTGTTTGCAAGAGAACCAAGTTCTCAGAACCCATTAGCATATCGATTTCGTCTTTGTTTAATGCTTCAAAAGCTGCAGTTGGGGATGGATACCATTCTATATACCTATGATCGGGAAACCATGTTATAAACAGGTCTGAGTATGCAGCGTTAATAATAAGCCCGACTCTTTCACGCATGATGTCGGTAAATGCGATATTCGGAGTTTCCGTTCTTGAAATAAGCGCATAACGGCTTGTCATGACATACGTCGAGGGCCATATAAACAGCTCATCCCGCTCCGGTGTATGCAGCAGCTCTGTTATCATCGACGCTTTTCCGGATTCCAGTATCCGAAGTAACTCGGCAATTTCCGTTCCCGGCTCATTATATACTACAAATGAAAGCCCTGTGAGTGTTTCTATCCTGTTTAGCACATCAATGGCTATCCCTTGCCATTCTCTTTCATAAGTGTTGTAGAAACATAAAGGATAATTATCAAATCTGGATAAAAACGGGATGGCGCGGTCTTTATTATATTCGATAAACCATCGTTCTTCCGGTGTAAGGCTCATCAACAGGCTGTGCCTCAGATAGTCCTCGTAACCCATTTTATATAACTCGACTAAATGGTGGCTGCTGCTGTGTTCTTCCAACAGCCTTTGTACTACGTTGATTACTACTTCCAGCTCCGGGTTCTGTGTTGTCATCGAGATAGGAACGAACACCAACGGGAACAGAACGGAGGTAACAACATCGCCGTATTTGTCAAAAGCCGCTTCGACTCCGCCTTCTGCAAAAAAGGCGTCTATAACTCTAGATGTAAGCAACTCATACGCAGATTCGTAATCTTTAACAAAAAATGATTCAAAATCATACTCATATACACTGGAGACCTGATCACGGTTTATTGAGCCGTCTAAAAATGCAAAGTTCAACGTGCGTACCGCTGCGATCTCGGACAACGGTGAACTGTCGGCAAGCCGCATATATTTTACCGTGCGCTCTGCGATAGTACCTGTCATAAAGTAGCCGCTTTGCCGGCGCTCCTGCGTTTCCGTCAGTTCTCCCGTGAAATCGACCGTATGGTTTTCAAGTCCTGTGCTCAAATAACCCCACTCATGTATCTCAGGTATAAACGGGATTCCAAACAGCTCCGTGAGCCATTCGCAGAATAAAGCGGAAAAGCCGCGGATATCGTTATTCACATCATAAAATGCCTCGGTGCTTGGGGTCATCCCGTAGACGAAATGAGATCGCTTGCTTTGCAGCATGGTTATGGCGGCTATCTCTTCTTCTGTTATACCCGGGATATCATAAAACGAAGTGACTATCGGCGTACTGCCGTTATTGCCGGAAGTTTGCCCGCGCCCGCATGATAAGTTGAGTCCGCCTGAAAACCCGGGTCCGCAGGACACAAGGAAAGTTATTATTAATGCTAAAATGAGACAGAATAAACGATGTATCAGTCGCATTAACAATCCTACCTTTAACGTTATATGGGAGTCTTTTAAATGCTGCTACTGTCCGACCGGAACTGTATATTACCATAAACCCCCCGCTATGTACAAGGGTAATGGTGTTAAGTCTTTAGAATAATGTCTAAACATAATCATATAATACAGCAAAGGACGGATGAACCGTCCTTTTGCCTTGTATGAATATATGAATGTCTTGTAGGATATATGAATTATGCTGTTGCTAGAATCCATCACGGCTTTCGCTTCGTGTGCCTACATTTCCATTGGTCGCGTTTCTGAGTGTAAGAGTGTATGTATAGTTTCGCCGGAATGAATAAGTCGTATTATTGCCATCGAGGATCAGCACCTGATAATAAGCGTTTGAATCGCCAAACATTTCCTCGGATCCGAACCATGTCTCTCCGTATGCCATTTTGATCATATACGTACCAACCGGGATCTTGACTGTATGTGAACCGCCGCTGCGAATGAATAAAGAAGAAACATGTACTCCTTCTGCTGTGTATATCTTTAGGAAAGTAGGACGTGTATCGTCTCTCGGGGTTCTGATCCTGAGTGACACTGTCGTACCGGAATAATCCGAATTTCTGTAAGTCTGACCTGTTGCCGGGATGTCCTGAATGCAGGAGTCAGCCCTATGACTTGAGTCACTAAAACCGGAGATAGATCTGAAAAGTGTATAGGCGGTATAAAAGAGTTCATCGCGATAGGCGCTATCAGCTTTTGCATAAGTAATGTTGTTGTTACATTCTGTTCTAAGCTCAATACTGTCCCGGAAATCTATTAAAGCAAGTGGTTCAAGCAGAATCACAGCGTCATCGTACCTGCTGGAAGTCATCAGTGTTACGGCATCTCTATAGTCTATTTCATAGTAGCTATTTTGTATAAGGTCTGAACTGTCTTTGTACCCTTGCTCCGCCAGTGGCTCAAGCTTTGCTATCGCATCTACATAATTTCCCGCATCTATCAGTTCAAGCGCCTCTCCATAGGCTATTATGTTACCGCAATCATTTGCATGTAAAGCGGAATCCTTATATGGGATCAAACTCTCAAACATCGACTTGGCTCCGGTAAAGTCTCCGGATGCCATAGTCTCCATTGCCAAGTCGTAATCTATCCCTTTCTGGCACTCTACAACCATTTCTCTCGAGTCTCTGAAGTTCCCAAGAGCTTCGAAAGCAATTTTTGCTACCTGATAATTACCGCTTTCCATTTGCTGGATTGCTGTGTTATAACTTATTATATTCTGGCATTGGATAACAAACTCTTCTGCGTCTTTATAATTGCCAAGATCTGTGAAAATCGCTTGTGCTGCACTGTACTTTCCGGAATCCATAAGTGCCATGGCTTCATCGTAATCAGACGCTTTCCCTGCCTGATTGACGAGGTATACTGTAAGTATGACGCCCCCTATCAATAATACTGCTATAGCTGAGAGGAAAATTGCAAGTCCGGACTTGCTTACAGGCTTTTTTTGTTTTGGTTTAGGTGCAGGTATAGGCGGAGGCGCATAAGCATCAGTGTACTGAGGAGTAACGGGTGTCGGATGTTGAACTGTATGCTGTCCTGTATTCCACCCCGGAGGGGGGTTATAAGAAGACTGAGGGTTTGCATTCGCTGCTTGTACAATCGGGTTACCGCATCGAGGACAAAAATTGTCCTTACTATCAAGGTGCTCACTGCAAATGTTACAATACTGCATTTTAAATCCTCCCAAATCTGATTGAATCCGGTGCTCCATCGTAAAAAACTACATTAATTTATCTGTGATATTGCATGATCAGTTACTTTATCGTGATATGTATAATATTATATCATTATTAGCCACGTTTACAATATAACATTATAGGAAAAAAGTAACCTATCTTTCGATAGGTAATTATAGCGAAAAATTTAACTAAAAAATCACATATTCATGATATAATTACTACTATTATTATAAATGCAGACAGGAGATGATGGTTTGGCAACTCTTACGGAAGAGATTTATAACGGCTTAACAATGGATTCAACACATAACCTGGTATATTGCGCATCGGTGTTGGCGCAAAAAGCGGGTGCTGATGCTTGCTTTTTTGTTGAAACTATCGACGATGGATATGTACCGGCTCTCAATAATACCCGAAATACCGGAAACTTTCCATTCACTCCCTGCATTCCTGTGTTTGATAAGGCTATTGAAACTAATTTACCTTCCATTTACGAAGGCGGGGATTTAGTAGGATTTCCCGATCTTACAGCGGCAATGTGCATACCTATCACTATGAACCGCCAAAACCTAGCTTACAGGAATGACAGGCGCGCTGAAACCGGGAAATATACAAAATTAACTCACTTTGTTTATTTTCAAAAAAAAGCGGGCTC
>Ga0123353_10003240_pt1 | contig 20517 bp, 17 predicted proteins | sample TergutLab28metaG_3_FD_92763 | JGI IMG/M metagenome (GOLD analysis project Ga0123353, IMG submission 92763) | Labiotermes labralis P3 segment gut microbial communities from Petit-Saut dam, French Guiana - Lab288 P3 | ecosystem: Host-associated > Arthropoda: Insects > Digestive system > Gut ... | reverse complement strand
GTGGCGTTCTCGCCACCCGCGCACAAAAGCATAAAATCAACCGAAAGATTGCTGCGTTTTTTATGGAGCGGGTGGCGAGAACGCCACCCCTACAGGTTGTTCGTTCATTTTAGTTTCCTTAAGGATGCATAGCGCCCGCAATTTAAACCACAACAGATTAGGGCGCAAGCAAAAAAACAAAGCGTCTTGACATTTCCTCCCCAATCCTGTATGATATATTTGCAAGATTCGACAAAAGGCGGGATGGATGATGGCGCTGGAAGTTTTTCGGTCCTTCGGCGGGGAGGCCTGCGCGCTCAACGTGCGCGAGCGCGTGGGCGGCGAGAGCGTGGAATGGCAGTTCCAGCTGGACAGGGCCCTGCAATTGGTGCTGGCCTTCCTCAACCAGGAGCCGGAGGCCCTGGGTGAGCTGACGCCCGCGCAATCGGCCTATTTTATCGAGGGCTTCGCCAGCGGCGGCGGCGACCTGCTGCGGGACATGGCCGCCCACGTGCTCGTTTGTACGCAGGAGCGGGGCCACGACTGCATCGCACGCCTGGCGGCCTACTCCTTCTCCCACGAGATGTTCGATTTGAGCCGCGTGGCCAGCTACGCCGCGCGCTACACCCTCGAAACCTCAGTGGTGGGCACGCGGGAGATGTCGCGCATGTCCGCCGGGTGGAGCACCCTGCTGGAGACCTACAAGGCCCAGGCCCTGCCCCGGCGCGCGGCGCTGTTCGAGGCCCTGGTGAACGACGCGCGCCTGAAAGGCCACCCCTTCGAGCTGAGCCTGGCCGCGGAATACGCCACCCTGTCGCAGCTGCTCAAGGCCCTGGTGATCGAGATGATACAGACCCGGGCGCTGCTCAAGCGCTGCCTGGGCTGCGGGCGGTATTATCCGGCCAACGAGCTGTGCGGGTGCGGAAGGTAGGGGCTTGTCCAATTAGCCATTATGGCTATTCACTTCATTCCGGTAGCCACATGCTGTAGCCTGTAGGGGCGGCGTGCCAGCCGCCCGTGCACAAATGCCAGCCGCTCGTGCACAAATACCAGCCGCCCGTGCACAAAAGTAATATTTTTCGCTTTATTGCTGCGCTTTTTTGCTCCGGGCAGTTGCAAAAAGCAGCAACGTATGTAGAGATGCACGGCAGTGCGTCTCTACACGCGGTTCTCCCAAAACCCCTCCCACGGGTCCCTGCGTTTCAGCCGTTTAATCGCTTCGGCCATGCCGATCCCTCCGGGCGTGACTTTGCCCAGCTCGCCCCAGGCGATGGGCATGGACACCGGCAGGCCCGGCCTGTTTCGCACAGAGTACGGCGCCACGCTGGTGGCCCCCCGGGTGTTGCGTATCCAGTCCACGAAAACGCGGCCCCGACGGCTGGCCTTGCGCACGTTGCCGGTGTAGCGCGCCGGCCATTTCGTCTCCATGGTCTGGACGATCCCGCGCGCCAAATCCCGGAAGGCCTCCCAGTCCGCGGCAGGCTGGAAGGGCACAATCACATGGTACCCCTTCCCGCCGCTGGTTTTTAAATACGATTTTAAATTGAGTTCATCCAATATGCGCTTCAGATCCCGCGCGCCCTGCCGCACGGCCTCCAGGTCCAGGCCCTCGTCCGGGTCCAGGTCGAAGACCATCACGTCGGGCTGTTCCGGCTGTGCCGCGCGGCTGCCCCAGACGTGGAACTCCAGGGTGTTCATCTGCACCTCTTTGAGCAACCCGGCAACGTCATCAACGCAGTAATAGCCCTCCCCGCCGCCGTCCGGGTGCTTTTTGAAAAAGCACTCGCCCTGCGCGCCTCCGGGGCAGCGCACCGCGCTGAGGAACCGCCCCTGTACATGCGGCAGCATACGCGGCGCGGCCTTTTGATAATATAGAGCCAGCTCTTTCTTGGTGGTCTCCCCCCAGACGATCTTTTCCGGGCTTGTGATTTTTACGCCCTCGATCACGCAGTCGTCGGGATTTGCGGGCGGCAAGCTGCCTCCCTCCGGTCGTGTCGCCATACGGCGAGCCCCTACAGGTTGATCTTCTCTTTCGATCTGTTTGACCTCCTTGTCCTCGCGTAACCCCTTGAACTTCGCCTGGCGCAGCAGGCCCTCCCGGGTCCATTCGGCAAAGGCGATTTCGGCGGCGTATTGAGGTCTTAACCAAACGATGGTCTCGCCCGCGCGCACTTTGGGCGCCTCCCGGAAGGGGGGCGTCTTTCGTATGAGCGGTCCAAACTTCGCCGCGAGTTCATTCATATCCCTGCGCGAAAATCCCCCCGCGCGCCCGCAGTAAACCAGCGCGCCGTCCCGGTACACCCCGAGGAGCAGCGAACTGACGCCGCTCTCCCGTTTGGCCGAAATCGTATATCCGCCGATGACAAACTCCTGCCTTGCCGCGCATTTGCGCTTGATCCAGTCGCCGTTGCGCGCGCCCGTGTAGAGGGAGTCCGCCCGCTTGCCCACCACGCCCTCCAGGCTCGCCTTGCGGGCGGCCTCCAGCAGAGCCTCCCCCTGCCCCTCGATGTGGACACTGTAGTGCAATGGCTCCGGCGCGCCCGCCAGCAACCACATGAGCGTTTCTTTTCGTTGGAGCAGGGGCCGCTGCCGCAGGTCTTCCCCGTCCAGGGCGAGAATATCAAAGATAATATATTGCAGTCGTTTCCCCGCCGGTTTTTTGATATAGCTTTGCAGCGCCTGGAAATCCGGGCGGCCCGCACTGTCCGCCACCACCATTTCCCCGTCGAGCACCATCGCCCGCCCGTCCGCGCATTCTGTCAGGGCCCGCGCCGCAGATTGAAATTTGTGCGCGTAGTCGCTGCCGTTCCTGGTCAGCAGGCGGGCCTTGCCGCCCTCCACGAAGCTGAGGATGCGATACCCGTCGTATTTCAGCTCATACACCCAGCCCTCCTCTTCAGGAATATTTTTCACGAGTTTGGCCAGCTGGGGATTGGCGCTGTCGAATGGGTTTGCGCGAGACAATTCCCCTCCGGTGGAGGGGTGGCGCGCAGCGCCGGGGTGGTTCTTCCCGGGATGGCGCGCAGCGCCGGGATGGTTCTTCCCGGGGTAGTTTTTTTCTTTTATGAGCAGCCAGTTCTTGTCTTTGCCGTCGTTCATGCGCACCAGAGCCCAGGCCCCGGCGAGCTTCTTCCCATGGAGCACGAACTTGATGCTGTTCTCTTTCATTTCCAGGGGTTCCCAGGTTCCCTCATCCCAGATCGAGACAGTGCCTGCGCCGTACTGCCCCGCCGGAATCGTCCCCTCGAAATGGCGATACTCCAGGGGGTGGTCCTCCACCTGCACGGCCAGGCGCTTGTCCGCCGGGTCGGTGGAAGGCCCCTTGGGCACGGCCCAGCTGCGCAATGCGCCCTCCCACTCCAGGCGGAAGTCGTAGTGCTCGCGCCGGGCAAAATGGTGCTGCACCACGAACCGCCTGCGGCGGGGCTCCCCCGCTTCTCTGTGTTCTGCCGCAGCTTTGCCCATGGGCTCATTGGTCTTGTTAAAATCGCGTTTTTGATTATACTGTTCCATGCTAGCAGTGTGCCCAGCGATCGCCGGGTTAATCGGCCCATACCTCGGACGGCTCGCATCCTCAGGGTGCCGCCGACGCCATGCTGTTGTCCAGCAGGTTGAGCCACTTCGTGCCGTTGTCCGGCAAAAGGAATTCCGTCATAGCACGGTTGAAATGGCGTGTCAAGCGAATACTATCACTGAACACGTCTTCATTTTAAAGTTCACCCCAGCAAATCTGTGCGCATTCCAAACAAAGCCATCATCCATCGTCAGGATCGCCCAGCTGTAGGGGTGGCATTCTTGCCACCCGCTTGATCCCCCTGCCGCCCGCTTGATCCCCCCACCTGCTTGATCCCCCTTCCGCCCGCATGAACAAATCCAGCGAATCTCCAGGAGGTGAGCATCATGCCCGCGCAAAAAACCGTCCTGTCCTTCGGCCTGGTGGCCATCCCCGTCACGCTGCATGCCGCCGTCCAGGAGAGCGACGTGGGCTTCCACCAGCTGCACAAGGCCGACCAGCGCCGCATCCGCTACAAAAAGGTCTGCGAGGGCTGCGGCAAGGAGGTCAGCCAGAGCGACATCGTCAAAGGCTTTGAATTCGAGAAGGACCGCCACGTGGTGGTAACGGATGAAGAACTGGAGGCCATCAAAACAGAGAAGGAGAAGGCCATCCAGATCCTGCATTTCGTGGAGCCCGGCGAGATCGACAGCGTCAGCTTCGCCAAAGCCTACCACGCGAGCCCCGCGCCCGGCGGCGAAAAGGCCTTCGAGCTGCTGCGGCGCGCCCTGATTGATGAAACCAAAATCGCCATCGGCAAGACGGTTCTCGGCGCGAAAGAGAGCCTCATGGCCGTCCTGCCCCAGAGCGAGGGCCTCACGGTGCAGTCGCTATACTTCGCCGATGAGCGCAAGCCTCCGCCCGCCGCCCCGCCAACGCCCAAAATCGCCCCGCAGGAGCTCGCCATGGCCCGCAAGCTTGTGCAATCCATGGATACGCCATTCGACCCGGCCTCGTACACGGACGAATACCAGGCCAGGCTGAAACAGCTGCTGGAGAGCAAAATATCCGGCGAGGGCTTCTCCCCGCCGGCAAAATCCGGTCAGGTGAACGTCACGGACCTGATGGAGGCCTTCCGCCAGAGCATCGAGCAGGCGAAACCGGCAGCGGCAAAAGCAAAAAAATCCGCAGGGAAGGCATCTGCCAAAGGGAAGCAGAGCAAAAACCTGTAGGGGCGGCATTCTTGCCGCCCGCAACCCGCGTGCCAGCCGCCCGCAAACAATATCAATCATAACAAATCAAAGCCCAACCCTCCGCTTCACCCCCGCCCGGTCCATCGCCAGCCCCAGCAGCACAAATACCGCCGCGCTGCCGAGCACCTGCACGCAATCGCCGCCCACGCTCACGGCCAATATCGTCCAAGCCGGGCCGCCGCCGTCCATCAGACCCAGGGAAATGAACAGCAGCTTATACAGAGCGTAGCCCGCCAGGGTAACCGCCGCGTATGGCAGGACCATCAGCGCGTTGCGGCGGGTGAGCAGCCTGTCCTGCCTGGCGCTGAAGAGAGCGGCCACGGCGGCCTTGAGTATCACGGTGGCCGGTATCCAGATGGTATAGCCCGTCATCCAGTCGCCCATGCCGCTGCCGATGGCCGCCGCCGCCATCGCGTAGGGTGTGGGCAGCAGGCAGCCCGCGAGAAGCACCACGGCGTCGCCCAGGTGCACGAAGCCGGGGCCCACGGGGAAATGCAGCGCGACCAGCGCCGCGGTCAGCGCCGCCAGCAGGGCGGCCACAACCAGATAACGAAGCTTCTTGCTCAATCCAGCAACTCCTTCAGGTGCGGCTCGAACGGGACGCCGTATTCCCTGCGGCACGAAAGGCACGCGGCGTCCGCCAGGGCAGCCTCCAAAAACCGCATGGCCCGGCGTATGGAAGCATCCAGGCCGTCCCCCCGCAGCAGTCCCCCGCACAGCGCCGAGGCGAACAGATCTCCCGTGCCCGACCACGAGCCCTCCAGGTTGGGGCTTTCGTATATCTTGAAGCCGCCGTCGTCCCAGGCGGCATTGCAAATTTTATCTCCGCGCCGCCAGCCTGTGATCACGATCCGTTTTGGCGGCAGGACTTCGCACATGTGTCGCAGGAGGTCCTGCTGCTCTGTTTCACTGCGCGCGTCAAAGTCCCCGTAAGGTATGCCGGCGAGCAAACACGCCTCGGTGACATTCGGGGTGAAAACATCCGCCCGGGCGGCGAAAACGCGCATGGCCTCGCAGAACGCGGCGTCAAAGCAGGGGTAGCGCGCGCCGTCGTCCCCCATCACGGGGTCCACGAGCAGCAGGGTATCCGGCCCGTAAAACGCGTCGACGATCGCCCGCGCGGCCTCCAGCTGCGCCCGGGTGGACATAAATCCCGTGTAGATGCCGTCCAAGGTCACCCCGTGCTCTTTCCACAGGGCCGGATATTTTTTCAGCAAAGGCTCGCAGTCAAGCACAGCGCAGCGCGAAAACCCCGTCTGGTTGGTGAAGACGGCGGTGGGGACGGGGCAGCACTGCGCGCCCATGATAGAGAGCACCGGCAGCGCCGCCGCAAGCGAGCAGCGCCCCAGCCCGGAGATATCCTGGATGACGGCAACGGTTTTGATGGGAACGACCTCCGTATGAAAAGATCACTGCGCTTTTGCCTTTGGTGCTCCGCACAACCACCCCGGCCTGCGGCCATCCCTCCACAGAGGGGAATTATCTGTTGTCAAGGGGCTAAAATTCCCCTCCGTGGAGGGGTGGCCCCGAAGGGGCCGGGGTGGTTGTGCGGAGCACCAAAGGCAATCCCTCACCCCACGTTCAGCATCCCCTGGGCGAACACCGCCGCCTCGTTGGTCATGGCGCTGCCCCCCAGGGTCCCCAGGGGCGCGCCGCTGTGCCACTGCTGAAGAATCGCGTTGTGCCGCTCCTCCGCGGGCGTCTTGGGGTCGAAGGGCACGCTCTGCGCGCGCACGCTCAGGCGGTAACGGTTCTCGTCGCGCAGCAGGGGGCTGTCGGGCCACACGGCGTAGCTGCGCAGCAGCAGGGGCGTCATCACGCCGGGGGCCAGGGCCTGCCCGTAGTATACCCAGCCGTCGGTGGGGTCGTAAAACCAGGCGTCCTCGGGCCCCGCCCATTCGGTGATGGGCCGCAGGTCCCCCGGCTGCAAGTTAACAGGCGCGTCCTGGTCCTCATTGAATCTGTGCACGTTGGACTGCGTAACCTCCCACTGGTAGAGCTCGTAGGAGATCCCGGTGATCGTGGGGGGCTTCTGGGTGGGCTTGCGCGGGGCGATGCTGTCCACCGCGATGTGCAGTGGCTGGTAGCCCGCCGTGCCCCCCTCGCTGATATAGCAGAAGCCCGTGTAGGCGTACACCGCCATGCCCAGGCCGTACTGCTCGATGTCCTCCGGCAGCAATATGCTGATGTCCGGGATGGGGGAATCGGGGTCGGCGATGATGGCCTTGTTCTCGAAGATGAGCAGGCGGCCGCCGTCGTTGTCGCCCCCGGGCAGGCGGCGCGCGGGCAGCTTGGCGTCAAGCGCGTCCTCCCAGTCGGCGCCGGGCTTGCAGAAGCCGCCGCTGACCAGCAGCTGCAGGGCCGCGTCCCGGGTGATCGTGCGGGGGCTCCAGTTCCCGCCGGGCTCCCGCTCGGGTTTCACCGCCACCACGCGCCCGTTGTCGTCCCGGCTGGCGGTGAGCATGGTCTCCTCCAGGCGCATGCGCAGCAGCACCGGCTCGGCGCCGGTCTGCACGGCGGCGATGGGCCTGTCATAGAGGTAGCCCGGGGCGAGCTTGGTCTCGTCCCGGCGGTCCGGGTCCAGGATGACCACCTCGTCCATGCTGGGGATACGGCCGTCCAGGGTGCGCAGCGCGGGCGCCCCCCGCGAAAGCACCGTCACCACCGCGGCCGTGGTCGCGATGGCAAGGCAGGCCGCCAGCACCGCCACATAGGGCCAGCGGCGCGGGGGCGCGGGTTGGAACAGTCCCTGTTCCCTGTCCGTCTTTTTCTGCATCGCGCGCAGCCTGTGCGCGGTAATCCGGGAAGCCAAACGCAGCCGGGCGATGCCCAGCCACAGAGTTACCGGATTGGCCTTTTCGCTATATAATGGCATGCCGTACACGTCCCTTGCGTTTCATGCTCTTTCTTTTCTTTTTTTTCTTCAGGTCCGGGTGCTCCATGTTCGCCCAGCGGCGCATGGCGGCCGCCGAGACCAGCAGCATCGCCGCGAGAATCGCCAGGCCCCAGGCGTAGTCCCGCATAAAGGAGACCACGTAGCCCATCCCCGGCAGCACGGCCAGCTTCACGCCCAGGATGTAGGACATGGTGATGGGCATGCTGTCGGGCGCGGCGTCCCCCGCGCGCTTGGTGCGGAAGACCGTCTGGCCGTTGCTCTCCAGGCGCTCGGCCACGATGCGCGTCAGGCGGGTATCCGGCTCGCCGTAGCGGGCGTTGTAGGTGACGATGTCCCCGGGCTTGATCTTGCCGCTGGGGCGCATCACCGTGACGAGCAGGGAGCCCCTGGGCACCTGCCGGAGCATGGCGTTGGTGGGCTCCACGAAGAAGCGCAGGCCAAACACGCCGCCCGGCCAGAAGGTGTTCAGCAGCAGCGTGACTCCCAGCAGCAGGAAGAGGGCCACCGCGCCGGCATAGAAGCCGTTGGCGGTCCGGCGCATGTTCCCCGCCTGGCGGCGGGTCATGGGCGCGGGCTCCTCCTTCTCCGGCGCGAGCACCTCTTCGGCCAGCAGATCCACTTCCTCCACCAGGGCCTGCCCCTGTGGAGACAGCGCGGCGGCAGGGCCCTCCCCCCGGCCCTCCCCTTTTTTGAAACTAAGACGCGGCAGCATATTCCTCTCCCCGTTGTTGATATTCGGCGCCGGCGCTCTCCCGCAAAACATTGCGCAGGCCGTAAGAGATCCCCTGCAACTGGCTGTGGACGCGCTCCTGCTCGGCGCGCAACTCGTCCACCTTCCGGCGCGCGCGCTGAACCATGGTGTCGGATTCCTGTTTGGCGGCGCGCACCATCTCCTCCGCCTGGGCGCGTGCCTCCACGAGCACCTTGCCGATCAGCCCGTGGTGCTCCTCCTCGCCGCTGCCGCCCTGGTACACCGAGACCGGCACGGCCTGCTGCTGGCGCAGCTGTTGGCGCAGGGCGTCGGCCTCGCCGCGCAGCGCGGCCAGCTGGGCCGCGAGGGCCTCGTCGGCCTGCGGGTCGGCGGCGGGCTGCTGTATCTGCTGCAGCCGCGCCATCTGGGACATCTGCGCCATCTGGCCGGCAAGGCGCTGGTTGCGCTCCTGCTGCTCGGCCAGCTGGGCCTGCAGCTGCATGATGTATTGGCCCTGCTGCTCCAGCTGGGCGGATAGCTCGTTTTCAGGCGGAACAAAGCTGAAGCCCTGCGGCTCCTGCCCGGCAGGCGCTGGGCTCTCGGGCGCGGCCTCCTGCGCGGCCTGCAGGTCGGCCAGCTGGCGCTTCAGGCTCCGGTTTTCCTCCCGGATTTTCTTGAACCAGACCTCCAGCTGCATCAGGTAGTGGTCCACGCGCTGGCAGATGTAGCCGTTGGGCTCCCCCCCGAACATGCTGCGGTTTTTTTCCCTGGGCACATACTCTTCCTTCATTGGGCCGTCCACACCTTTCATCCGTCCGCTAAGCCGCGGGGAATATGTTCATCCAATTTACATTATACTACATGTTGTGGAAGAATGCAAGAGGGAAACGCGATTTTCATCGCGTCAAACGTAATTTTCCGCTGCGCTTCATCGCGCCAAAACGCGATTTCAAACTTGCGCGCAATTCCAACACAGCCAGCATCCACAAGCCCAACCGTAGGGGACAGCTAGCCAGCCGCCCGCACACAAGCCCAACCGTAGGGACGGCTAGCCAGCCGCCCGCACACAGCTATGCGTTCAGCTCTTCGAACATCGCCCGCATCGTGGGGCTGTTGCGCGTGAGCTTCTTGATCGTGAAGTCGTCCGCCTTGTCGTTGGCGATGCGGAGGTTCTTGCCGGATAGCCGCAGCGATTCCTTGGTTTTTTCCAGCTCCCTGATCGCCTTGTCGATCTCCTTCACCGCGTCTTCGAGGTTTTTATTGAAGTGCCGGCTGTTTGTGGCGAAGTCCTCCTTGAACTTGCTGATGTTCTCCTCGAAGTTGGTGATGTCGATGTTCTGGTTCCTCACCTGGGCCAGCTCCCTGCGGGCCTCCAGCGAGCGCATGGCCGCGGTGCGCAAAACCGTGATGATGGGAATAAAGCACTGCGGCCGCACAACGTACATCTTTGGGTAGAAGTGCGACATGTCAACGATGCCGGCGTTATACAGCTCGTTGTCCTGCTCCAACAGCGAGACCAGCACGGCGTATTCGCAGCCCTTTTCCCTGCGGTCCCTGTCCAGCTTTTTCAGGAAATCCTCGTTGCCCTTCCTGGCGGCGGTCCTGTCCTCCTCGTTCTTCATCTCGAACATGATGGAGATGATTTCAACTTCGCCGTCGGTCTCCCTGTATATGTAGTCGCCCTTGCTGCCGGCGCTGATATCGCTGTCCTTGCCGAACGCCGCGTGCGCAAACGCGGCGGGCGCCGCGCTGCGCAGCCTTGCGAATTCAATTTCGCAGTGCCTTTCCAGGGATTCCCCCACCAGTTTCGTGTTGAGCCTGGCTTTAAAATCCCTGTATTGGGCAATCTGCTCGTCTTTGATCTTCAATTCGACGGCATGTGTGTTGATCATCTCGCTGATGGCGAGCGCCTTCTTTTCCTCGCCGGCCTTGACCTGCTCGTCCAGCCGGGCGATCTCCCCGTCCTTCCCGGCCAGGGCGCCCAGCAGGGCGTTTCTCTCCTTTTCCTTCGCCAGCTCCACCGCGCTTCGCTTCTCTTCCTGGAAAGCCGCCTCTCGCTTTTTCAGCGCCTCCCCGTATTTCCGGACCTCCCCCAGAGCCTGCTCTTTTTCTTTCGCCCCGGCCTTGACCCGCTCGTCCAGCCGGGCGATCTCCCCGTCCTTCCCGGCCAGGGCGCCCAGCAGGGCGTTTCTCTCTTTTTCTTTCGCCAGCTCCACCGCGCTTTGCTTTTCTTTCCGAAAAGCCGCCTCTCTCTTTTCAAGCTCCCGCTCGAACTCACCGTCACGCACCTGCCTGACGATGCTTTCAAAGCCCGATTCGTCCACCTGGAACACCTTCCCGCATGCCGGGCATTTAATCTCGTTCACCTGAATCCCTCCTTCATCAACCTTGTCATATTTCATGGGCCCTCAATCGTCACGGTCAGCGCCGCCTGCTTCCCGTCCACTGTCCTCGCGCTGACCAGCAGCGAGGTCACGTACCGCCCGCTCCTGTCCGCCCACTGGCACTGCCCGCCCCGCCGCCTGCCCAGCCGGTTCGGCCTCTGATCGTCAAAGCCCAGCGTTTTGTTGATCCCCAGGGTCCATACCTCGGCGGAAAGCAATTCCTCCCCCTCGATCTTGACGCGGGACAGCCTCACCGGGTTTTTAAAATTCAATTTCACGTATTTCCGGCGCAGCGGAAGGACCAGAAAATTGCCGTGGTCGTGGTTTTCAAAATCCGGCCGCGACGACTGGTCCGGATATTCAATGACATATTGCGAGACACGGTCGCTTTCCTGTATCGCCCGGGGCTCGAGCATCAGGGGCAGCCAGTCGTTGATTTCAATTGGCAACGCTCTCTCGCCGCCGCGCTTTTCCCCCAGAATGGCGGCGTAGTTGCGCTCCACCGCGTCCGCCGCGTATTCCCCTAAAAACCAGCTGCTCGCCGGGCCGGGGTGCATGTCGATCCGGCTGGCCGAAAAATACGGATTGCTGTAATTCGGATATTTCTTTATAAACTCGTCCAGCGGGTTATACACGGGCATCCCCGCCTGTTCAAACAGCGGCAGTATCACCCGGTATACCGTCTCAAAGCCCCTGCGCGGCGTTTCCGGCGTCGGAATCACGGCCAGGGGGATCCCGGCCTCCCGCGCCAGCTCCCCCAGGGGCCGCAGCACGTCGCGCTCATAGCCCGGCAGCATGCCGCGATCGACGGGGATATAGGAAAACCCGTAGTCCATATGCTTTTTATAAATTTTCAGATCAAGAAATTGATATAGTTCCGGGAAAAAGACGTCCGTCCGTATCGGCGTGGCCAGCGCCTGTGTTCTGTCCGCCAGGAAGCTGAGCCACACCGGATCGTAAACGCCGCCGACCATCTGGTCATAATGGTCGTTGGTCACATATCCTATGAGAATCAGGTCGGGGTCTATATCCTCCAGCAGCGGGGTATCCCGCAGCCACTCCAGCTCCTCCGCCGTGCCGGCGCCCGGGTATGCCACGGCGATAACCTGGCAGTCATAGCCCCGGCGCTCCAGCTCGCCCGCCATCACGCGCCACCAGATCTGGTTGACGTTGCTCAGCGCGTACCCCCACACAAAAGAATCGCCCAGCACCAGGATGCGCGGGCGCTCCCTGTTTATTTCCGTACTCCCTTTGATGGCCATCAGCGGATAGTCCAGGCCCGCGTTGTATTTTTCGAAGCCCATCATCGCTTTTACGAGGTCCTCGTGGAGATACCGGTCCCGCCCACTGGCTTTCTCAACAATCGACAGAGCGAAAAACAGCGTCACCGCCGCGAAAAAGCCATAGGCGAGCGAGCGCACCGGGAACACCCGCGCGGACTTCGTCCGGAACAACGCTTTGGCGAACACGCTGTCCCTGTTGCCCCGGCTCCTGCGCATGGCGAACGCCAGCCCCGCCGCCAGGCAGAGCAGCACAGCGGAAACGATCATTGTCGTTTTGCTCACAGGTCCGCCTCCCCTTCGATGGTCACGGTCAGCGCCGCCTGTTTGCCGTCTTTCGTCCTTGCGCTAATCAACAGCGAGGTCACGCGCCGCTGGCTCCCGTGGGGCCACTTGACCGGCCTCTGGTCGTCAAAGCCCAGCGCTTCGTTGATCCCCAACGTCCACACACGGGCGGACAGCAGCTCCTCCCCCTCGATTTTGACGGAAGAAAGCCTCACCGGGTTTTTAAAATTCAGCTTCACGTATTTTTGCCGCAGCGGGTAGGACAGAAAATTGCCGTGCACGCCATTTTGATAATCCGGCTCGGATGCTTGGTCCGGATACTCGATCACATACCGCGAAACACGTTCGCTTTCTATCACAGCCCGGGGCGCGAGCATATACGGCATCCAGTCGTTGATTTCGATCCGGTACGTTTTCTTTTCTGTCCTTTTCTCTCCCAAAACATAGGCGTACTCCCGCTCCAGCACGTCCGCGGCGTATTCCCCCAAAAACCAGCAGGTCGCCGGTCCGGGGTGCGGATCAATCGGGCTGGCGCGGAAATACCGGTTGAAACCACGTCCCGGTCTCGGGTATCGCTCGATGAATTCGTCAAGGGGGTTGTATACCGTAAATCCCGCCCGCTCGAACAGGGGCAGAACGTCCCGGTAGAGCAATTTAAAATTCCTTCCATTGGGCGCGTTCGGCGTGGGAAACACAAACGCCGGAATGCCGGTGCGCCCGATGAATTCGCCCATGGGCCGCAGCACGTAGGCGTCATAATCACTCAGGTTCTCGCCGCCGACGATTTTCTCTTCCCAGTTCGCGTGCGTCTGGTCGGCCAGGTCCCGCAGCAGGCGCAGGCGCAGCCGCTGGTCCATCAGGCCCGTGGTGAACAGCATGCTGGACATATAGGCGGAGATGTTGGGGAAAATCACCCGCATCAAGTCCTTTTCGTTGTCGTCCTCCGGGAGAACGGTCATGCTTCGCTCCGGATCATAGGCCTTCGGCGCGGACCCCTCCCCCAGGTCGGCAAGCCGGGGGGCCGGGTCCGCGTCATTCGTCACGTATCCGATGATCATCAGGTCCGGCCGGATGTCCTCCAGCACAGAGGTCCCCGCAAGCCATTGGTATATGTCATAGGTGGCGGCGCCCGGATGCCCCACCGCGATAACCTCGCAGTCATATCCCCGGCGCTCCAGCTCGCGGGCCATGACCGACCACCAGATCTGGTTCATGTTGGTCAGTTTGTAGCCCCAGACAAAGGAATCCCCCAGCACCAGGATTCTTTTCCCCTGTTTCGCGCCGATCTCATGCCTGCCCCTGATCGCCACCAGCGGGTACTCCAGCCCGATATGTGTATTTTCAAACTGCATCAGCAGCGCCGAATGATCCTCCATCAGAAATTGATAACGCTCGCCGGCCCTGTCCACGGCCAGCATCCCGAAAAACAGCGTCACCGCCGCGAGAAAGACATAGGCGAGCGAGCGCACTGGGAACACCCGCAGGGCCTTCCCCTGGAACCACGCTTTTTCGAACACGCTGCCCGGCTTGGTTTTGCTTTGATGCATGGCGAACGCCAGCCCCGCCGCCAGGCAGAGCAAAACCGCCGAAACAGCAACGGTCATCCCAAGTCCTCCACGAACGCCTTCAGCCTATGCAGCGCCTCGCGTATGCTCTCAATCGAATACGCGTAGGAGCACCTCACATAGCCCTCGCCGCACGCCCCGAAGGCCGTTCCGGGCACCACGGCCAGGCGCTGTTCCCGCAGCAGCCTGTCGCAGAACGCCTCCGATGTCAGCCCGAACTTTTGAATCGAGGGGAACAAATAAAACGCCCCGCGCGCCTCGAAGCAGGGCAGGCCCATCTCCCGCAGTCCGGCCAGCATAAAGCGCCGCCGGGCGTCGTACTCCCGCCGCATGGCTTTCACGTCCCCGGCCCCGCCGCGCAGCGCTTCCAGGCCGCCGTACTGGGCTGTTGTCGGCGCGCACATGATGATATACTGGTGTATCTTCGTCATCGCCGCGATGAGCGCCGCCGGCCCGCACGCGAAACCCAGCCGCCAGCCCGTCATGGCGAAGGCCTTGGAAAACCCATTGAGCACAATCGTCTTTTCATACATCCCCGGCAGCGAGGCGATGCTCACGTGCGCCGTATCGCCATAGGTCAGCTCGGCGTAAATTTCGTCGCTGATGACCACAACGTCCCTGTCTCTCAAGACCCCCGCGATCTCCTCCAGCTCGCGCTTTTCCAGCGTCGCCCCGGTGGGGTTGTTGGGATAGCTGAGCATGATCGCTTTGGTTTTGGCTGTCAAACCAGCCTCAATATCCCGCGCGGTGAGTTTAAACTCATTCTCTTCTTTGGTAACCAGCGGCACGGGCACGCCCCCCGCCATCGTCACGCAGGGCTTGTACGAGACGAAGCATGGCTCCGCCACCAGCACCTCGTCGCCCGGGTCCAGAATCGCCCGCAGGGCAAGGTCGATGCCCTCGCTGGCCCCCACGGTCACCAACACCTGCGCCCCGGGGTCGTATCGCAGCCCAAAGCGTGTCTCCATGTAGCGGGCGATTTCCCGGCGCAGCTCGGGCCTGCCCGCGTTTTCGGTATACATGGTCCTGCGCCGCTCCAGGGAAAAGATGGCCTCCTCCCGGATGCGCCAGGGCGTCACGAAATCCGGCTCGCCCACGCCCAGGGAGACCACGCCCTCCATCCCGGCGGCGATGTCGAAAAACTTGCGTATGCCGGAGCCCGGCAGTTCTTCGATAGTCTTTGCGACGAAGCTCATGGCGATACGATCATCCTCCCGTCGCCGCCGTCCGCCTCACTGAACAGCACGCCGTGGTCCTTGTACTTCTTGAGCACGAAGTGGGTGGCGGTGCTCAAGACAGATTCCAGGGGGGAGAGCTTGTCGGAGACAAAAAAGGCGATGTCCTTGAGCGTCTTGGCCAGGATGATCACGGCCAGGTCGTATCCGCCGGACATGAGATACACAGCTCTGACCTCATCAAATCTGGCGATGCGCTCAGCGATGCGCGTAAAACCCTCGCCGCGCGAGGGGGTGACGCGCACCTCGATGAGGGCCGTGAGGTATTCGCTGTCGGTCTTCTCCCAGTTGACGAACGCGCCGTAGCCGCAGATGACCTGCTCACGCTCCAGCGCCGCGATCTCCTGTTCGACTTGGCTCTCCGGCGCACCCAGATACAGGGCGATTTCCCGCGCCGAAAGCCTGCCGTCGCGCTCTAGCAGGGACAAAATATCCTTGCGCATATGCCTTCTCCTTTAAATACAATGTCAACAACTTAAGGAAACTAAAATGAACGAACAACCTGTAGGGGTGGCGTTCTCGCCACCCGCTCCATAAAAAACGCAGCAATCTTTCGGTTGATTTTATGCTTTATACTACTGCGCAATTAGAAGCATAGCAGAATGCAAGCAAAAAGCTTTGGTGTATGGTTTTTTTCGCAGCATGATGCGCAATGGTTCTTGTTGCGCAGTAGTATTTTGTGCGCGGGTGGCGAGAACGCCACCCCTACAAAATTCACTGCAAACATTAAGTTGTTGACATTGCCTTTAAATAGGTGGTACTCAATTTATATCACACGAGGGCCAAAAAGTCAACTATTTTCGAGACTGCCACCTGTAGGGGCGGCTAGCAAGCCGCCCGCGATAAACAATCCTCCGCTCCCCCCTAATCCCCCAAGCTCCTTTGAAAGAGCTCCCTCCTCGGGCGGGTGATACGATTCCCGCCCTAAAAGCCGCTATGTAGAGACGCACGGCAGTGCGTCTCATTACGGGGTGGCCCGCAGGCCGGGGTGGTTGTGCGCAGCACCTGTAGGGGTGGCATTCTTGCCACCCGCCTTTATTTAACCACCCACATCACATTAACGCATTTTCCCCTTGCCTTTTCCCTCCTCACCATATATAATAGTATCGTACCAACGCTTCGCTAAAAAACTGTAGGGTCGGCAAGCCAAGCCGCCCGCATACAAATTTTCCACATGCAAGGAGGAACCCCCATGCAAAAAACCCGCGTGGCCTTCGTCGGCACAGGCGGCCGTTCCTGCACCCACATCGATAGACTCCGCGACTTCGAGAACGTGGACCTCGTCGGCTTCATGGACGTCGTCCCCGAGCGGGCGGCGGAGAAGCAGGCGCGCGCCGGCCAGGGCAAAGCCTACGAAGATTTCATCGAAATGCTCGAGGATTCCAAGCCTGACGCCCTGTACCTCTGCGTCCCCCCCGCCGAGCACGGCTTCATCGAGCGCGAGGCCATCGCCCGTGGCATCCATCTGTTCATCGAAAAGCCCATGGCGCTCAGTATGGCCCTGGCCGGGGAGATCCATCGGCTGGCCCAAGAGAAAAACCTCGTCACCTGCGTCGGCTTCCAGGACCGCTACCTGGATTTCATCCCCCAGGCAAAGCAATGGCTGGAGGGCCGCAAGGTCGGCCTGGTGGACGGCGCCTGGGTGGGCGGACTGCCCGGCCCGCCCTGGTACCCCACATACGCCACCTGCGGCGGCCAGCTGCTGGAACAGAACATCCATATCTTCGACATGCTGCGCTATCTGCTGGGCGAGCCCGCCTCGGTCTACTGCGCCGGGGGCCGCGGCATCATCGAGAAAGACGGCTACGACCTGCATGACTACTCCTCCGCCGTCATCACCATGCAAAGCGGCGCTGTCGCCACGATCTTCTCGGGCTGCTACCGGGGCGGCGGCTCGCCGGGCTTCCCCAACGGCATGAACATCCACTGCTCTGACTGCGCCATCCGCTATTACCTGCGCGACCGCGTCACCTTCGATTCCCGCGCCGAGAATATCACCTACTGGAAGCGCGGCGAGGACTGGCAGACCGTCATGAACAGAACCTTCATCAACGCCGTGCGCACCGGCGACGCCTCCGCCATCCTCTCCCCCTACGAGGACGCCATGAAAACGCTGCGCCTGTGCCTTGCCTGCAATGAGTCCCTGGCAACCGGCAATGTCGTGGAGTTGTAATATGCAAGTACAGCCTGTAGGGGCGGCGTGCCAGCCGCCCGCCCCTGAAAATCATCGTCCCTTCTTCCTGGGTACCGACTGGCACACCGACGTGGACGACGTCGTCGCCCTGCGTATCCTTGCCCGGGCGCACAAAGCGGGATTGATCCGGCTCAAAGGCGTATGTATCAACGCCTGCATGGAATACTCCTGCCCCAGCGTGGACGCCTTCCTGCAAAACGAGGGCCTGCCCGGCATCCCCATCGGCATAGACCGCCAGGCCACCGGCTGCGGCGGCAGGCCTCCCTACCAGAAGCGCATGGCGCAAAGCCCCGGCGTCCACCGCGCGAACGCCGATTGCCCCGACGCCCCGCGCCTCTACCGGCAGACCCTCGCAGCATCCGAAACCCCCATCGAGATCGCCGAAATCGGCTTTTGCCAGGTCCTCGCCGCCGTGCTGCGCAGCCCCCCGGACGACCTCTCCGCGCTCCCCGGCCGCGAATTGCTCAGGCAAAAGTGCAAACACATCTGGGCCATGGCCGGCAAATGGGACGATCCCGCCGGCGGCTATGAGTACAACCTCAGCCATACGCGGCCCAATTGCCGGGCGGCCAGCGAGTTCTACGAAAACTGCCCCGTCCCCGTGACCTTCCTGGGCTGGGAGGTGGGCTTCAATGTGATTACCGGCGATGTCCTCAAGGGCCGGGACGACATGCTGGCCCATGCCCTGAAGGACCACGGCTCGAAAAACGGACGCCACTCCTGGGATCCCATGCTGGCCCTGCTGGCCCTGGCCGGTTCGCCGGAGGCGGCGGGCTACCGCGCGGTATACGGTCAGGCGAAAATCGACCCGTCGGACGGCAAAAACCACTGGATTCCCGATGCCAGCGGCCCCCAGCGCTACGTCGTCAAAACCCGCCCCGACGCCTTCTACCGCGACGCCATCCACGCGCACATCCTGTAGGGGCGGCCAACAAGCCGCCCGCATACAAAAAACACAAATATGATTGTGGGCGGCTGGCACGCCGCCCCCCAAGGAGGCCCCCCATGCTCACCCTGCTTTTCGAACCCTTCCGCGTGATTCTCGCCTACGCCGAAAGCGCCGCGCTGTTCCTGGCCGTGCTCTTCGGCGCGGGGCAGGCGCTGCCCGTGCCGGGCGACTACCTGGCCCAGCTCAACCGCACGGGTATCTACGACAACTGCGCGCAGAAATCCCTGCCCCAGACCGCCATGCACGATATCGTCATCGAGCACTTCAATCAGGCCCGCACGGACGGCAAAACCCCCAAGTGCCTCATCATCGGCTACGACGGCGCGAGGGCCGACGCACTCATCAACACCAAAGACGACCCGCAGGCCGCCACCCAGGCCGTCAAGGCGGACGGAGGCAAAATCTACAACATGTACTGCGGCGGGGATTTCCCGCGCCGGCAGAAGACCGTGACCTGTTCCGGCTGGACGAACCTGCTCACCGGCCACTGGGCGGGCGAGCGCGGCGGCACGGGCCACGGCGTCAAGGATAACGGCATCGTCAAGGCCCCGGGGGGCCCCGGGCTGCTCTTCAACAACCTGTTCGAGATCGATAGACCCATCGCCCGCGCCGCTTTCGTCGTCGCCTGGACCGAGTACTTCGATTACGACGGCGCGGTCTGGTTCCACGACAAGGCCTACGCCGAGGAGAAGGGCTACAACATCCACTGGCTCAACAACGAGTATGACGGCGACGTTGTGCTCTACAACGCCGCCCTGGCGCAGATTCAGCTCCCCGCCAACGACATGGTCATGGTCACCCTGGACGCCTGCGACTACGCGGGCCACGGCGACGGCTTCGGCAGCTACAACCCGAAGTACGTTGAGGCCTTCACCGCCTCCGAGCACTACGGCTACGGCCTCATCCAGGCCGTGAAGGCCCGCCCCACCTACGCCAATGAGGACTGGCTGCTCATCGTCACCACCGACCACGGCGGATCCCGGCTGGGCCACGGCTCCCACTTCGCGGTGGAACGCCAAACCTTCCTTGCCATCAACAAGGACCTGGGATTATAGCATATCTGTAGGGGCGGCTAGCAAGCCGCCCGCCCATAAAAAAGCAAGCCGCCCGCCCACAAAAAATGCATATCTGTAGGGGTGGCCTGCGGGCCGCCCGCCCATAAAAAAGCAAGCCGCCCCGCCCACAAAAAATGCATGTCTGTAGGGGCGGCTAGCAAGCCGCCCGCCTATAAAATAAACAAGCCGCCCGCCCAAAAAAAACAAGCCGCCCACCTATCAAAAAAGGAGATTATTTTCATGTTCACCCTATCCTGTTCCGGCGGCTGGGTCCCCGGCGCCTACGCCGAAAAAATCCGCGCCGCCGCCGCGCTGGGCTACAAAGCCATCGAGCCCCTGTCCTGGTTCGGCCAGGATCTCCAAGCGGCCCGGGCCGCATCCGAAGAGACCGGCTGCTGGATCTCCGGCATCATCGTGCAGTCGGCGGACAAAAAAATCTCGGACCTCATGAAATGGACCCACGGCATCGTCCACGAGGACGCCCGCGAGGCATTTGTCAGCGCCATGGGCGAGACCGTCATAGCCGCGCAGACCCTGGGCTGCAAAACGATTGTCGTCACCACCGGCAACGAGCGTCCCGGCGTTTCCCGGGAAATCCAGCACGCCAACGTCGTCAAGGCGCTCAAGGCCGCCCTGCCCGCCATCAAGGGCACAGGCATCCAGCTGGTCCTCGAGCCCCTGAACGTCCTGGTCAACCACAGGGGCTATTTTCTTACCTCCACGCAAGAGGGCGCGCAGATTGTCAGGGAGGTCCACTCCCCGGGGGTGCGCCTGCTCTACGACGTCTACCACCAGCAGATCACCGAGGGCAACCTCATCGATACCATCCGCAAGTACAGCGGCGTCATCGGCCACTTCCATACCGGCGACGTCCCCGGCCGCAAGGAGCCCGGCACCGGCGAGATCAACTACCGGAATGTCTTCAAGGCCATCGCCGAAACCGGCTACAAGGGCTATGTCGTCTTCGAGTGCGGCCTCACCGAGCCGGTGGAAGCCGTGACGAAGAAAATGTTCGCCCTGCTGGCGTAATACTACTCCGCAACAAGAATCATTGCGCATCATGCTGCGCAAAAAACCATACACCAAAGCTTTTTGCTTGCATTCTGCTATGCTTCTAATTGCGCAGTAGTATAAAACGTGCGGGTGGCAACCAGCTGGAATTCAGCGCCACCGTGCTGTTGAACACAGGCCGTTGCACCAGCAAGTTTCGCCTCTATCGTATCTTGAGCGGCTCCTTCCCGTGGAAGGAGCTGTCACC
>Ga0123353_10003239_pt1 | contig 20518 bp, 13 predicted proteins | sample TergutLab28metaG_3_FD_92763 | JGI IMG/M metagenome (GOLD analysis project Ga0123353, IMG submission 92763) | Labiotermes labralis P3 segment gut microbial communities from Petit-Saut dam, French Guiana - Lab288 P3 | ecosystem: Host-associated > Arthropoda: Insects > Digestive system > Gut ... | reverse complement strand
GATTGTTGGAACAAGCCGTTGCAACGCCGCCCGTTACGGAAAATGACCTGCTCCACGGATACCACTGGAAACCCACAAAAACAAGGAAAAATTAGGTGGAGCAAAACGGATACCCCAGTTTCCAGTATTCACCATTTGCAAGTCCCTTGGGTGCTTGATTCCGAATAGGAAACGCCGCGTAGAAGATCGCACGGTCTCTGAACCAATCTTGTTTTGCTTTTTGCATTTCGACGATGAAATGCTCGCCGTTTTCTGCTACGCAGTAGATGTCGAAGATTGCGCGTCGATCAAGGTTGGTTACGCCGAGTTGCTCCGTATCACGAAACTCCAACGTCTTGACCCGGTGCTTCTCCGGCAAAAACGTGTTCAGAAAATCGATCAAGAGGTCTTTGCTTGCTTCTTCGCCGAATAGACGCTTGAACCCGAAATCGGTGTACGGATTGATGAATCTTGACATGGTATCGCCCTCCTTCGCTCATATTCTAGCCGAGAAGACAAAAAAAACAAGTGAAGTTGGACGACTCGGTGGCATTGATCACGGACGGTCGATTCAGCGGCGGGACGGCGGGGGCTTGCATTGGTCATATCAGTCCCGAAGCGGCGGCGGGCGGTCCGATTGGCAGGTTGAGAGACGGCGATGTGATCGAAATTGACATTCCTGCTCGAACGCTGAACGTCAAACTTTCGGATGAGGAATTGCAATCGCGGGAGATTCAGGCGCACAAACCGGCAATCCAGACGGGATATTTGGCGCGGTATCGGGTACTGGCAACCAGTGCAGATACGGGCGGAGTGTTAAAGTGGTAGCAGTTAACAGAGCCGCAATCGTAAGATTGCGGCTCTGTTCTAAAACCCCGATTGCCATTACCAGTGAATCGAATGATATTCTTTTCCCCACATAACGACTTTCGTGCCGTCAGGAGAAAAAGCAATAGAATTGCTAATACCCGGACTACCAATACCTAATGCTGGCAATCCGTAATACTCGTATCCCGTCCATTTTTGCAATAGCGTTCCCGACTGAACGCACCAAAGTCGGAAAGTTTTATCCCCGCCTACCGTTGCGATTGTTGTACCATTCGGCGATAGAACGATGCGATTGTATGTAGAATCCAACGACGACAATCCTATCAACCTGTTCGATTCCAATTTTTCACCCGATTCCGTATCCCAAACTTCGACAAAGTACAGCCATTCTTTCGGGTCCGTTCGGAATAAGTACGACACTGTAACAATTTTCTCTCCGTCCGGTAAAAAGGCAACGAATTCGATGTAACCATTAGGCAAGTCCAATTTTTGCAACTCTCTCCCAAAATTGGCACTGCCTAACTCGACATCCCAAATGCGGAGGTTTCTTGTAATGAGTTTTTTCCCGTCGGGCGAAAAGGCAGAAAAAGCCCCTTCTAACGTTAGCAATTCCTCACCTGACTCGGCATCCCAAATTTTGGTGCTGTAAGGACTTAGCCTACGAATCGCTACAATTTTCGTACCATCAGGCGAAAAAGTAATGGAATCAATTCTTTCCATTTGCACATCTAATTTATGCATCTCCTCTTCCAATTCGACATCCCAAATACGAAAGTCTGCCGTAACAAATTTTTTCATATCTGGCGCGAAGGCAACAATATGTTCCTCAAACGTTTGTAACTGCTTTCCTGATTCAGCATCCCAAATTCGAGCGATGGGATTCTCGACATGATTCCAGGGAAGTGTTACTATTTTCTTGCCGTCAGAGGAAATTATCACAGAACGAATCGCTTGGGGATGCTCTAACCGGTGTAATTCTTTTCCTGAACGCGTGTCCCAACTTCGGACAGTTCCGCCACTGGCAGTAAGAACATTTCCATTGGGCATAAAGGCGGCATAAGAGATTCCGCCTTCAAGCCCCTCGAATGTAACCCACTCTTCACCTGTTTCGACATCACAGATTCGGACGATGGTATGATCGTATGGCGCTGGTGCGAAAGAGAAAACCCGGTTGGACGCAAAAGGTGAATCGCACAAGCAAAAGAAGCGTTTATGCCTGCACCGAAGCGGGTCTTTCAATTCAGCAACTCGTGATGTTGAGCATACCACCATGTTGCCTTCGTACCTTTTCATCAATCTTTTTATCACGTCGTCATGCAGTCTCTCCTGTTGGCTCGGCAGATTGGGAACGGAAAAAATCCGGTCTTCCGCTTGCAAGCAATTCACGGACAGAATAAACACAAATGCTGCATATAAGCAATGTTGCATGGGAGTCATCCTTTACCTTTGACCTTACCGGATGTTCATGATACTGTTTTTTCTCGTTTTTAGCAAGATTATTTTCCGACTTGACTGTTTTGCGCACACTAAAAAAAACAAGATAACAAAACGCAAAGTACAACACAGGGTCATTACTTTTTCATTTGGAACTGTAACAAAATAACTTGAACAATTTCCCCATCACCTTCCCCCTGAAAAAACAATAACAATGATTGCGTTTTTCCATAAAAGATGTACAATGCAGTACGTTATTATCAGCCCCCCTAAACTCGAAAGGAGAAAACTATGACCGACCGTATTTCACGCCGCCGATTGTTGAGCATCGCCGCGGCTTCAACACTTGGTGCTTCGATGGCGGGAACCGTTGTCGCACAGCCGCAACCGCCGCGTCAACCACAACAGGGGGGACCGCCGCGCCGACCACTCCCCACGTTCGACAACGCCTCTTTCTACGTGGATGGCAAGTTCAGCGAAGAAAGAGCAAAGGATGCAATCATCTCCCTTTGCCGTTATCACGGCTATCCGATTTTCCCCGATCTTCGTGAGAAACTCTGGGTTTTCGATTACGGACTCGGCGAATTTTCAACGTTAGGTCTCGCCGCCTATTCGTTCGTCAACAACGTTGCCGGTCCGTCCAGTTATATGCTCATGGATCTGTTCCTCCTGCCCAACCAGATGTTGCCGGAGCATTGGCACGAAGTTCCCGAAAACAAGGATTGCGCCCAAAAGAACGAAGGTTGGGCAATTCGGTGGGGACGCAGTTACGTCGTCGGTACGGGAGAACCCAATCTGCCACGCGAAGTCGTGATTCCGCAATGTCACGTCAACGGCACCGTTACGGTTTCGCACTGTACCGTTGCCGATCCGGGGGTGTTTGTTCCGCTTTCCGAAGTCGGCACCCGGCACTGGCAATTCGGCGGAACGGAAGGAGCAATCCTCACCGAAGTCGCCAACTGCCACGACGACAAGGCGGTCAGGCACACCGATCCCGTGTGCAATCGGGCGTTTCTGGGGAGTTAAACTGTATCGGGCGTAACTTTTTCCGGGATAAGATTATAGGTGTCGGGATAAGATTATAGGAGACCGCCGTTCAAACCGCTCGTGAAGGGGGTACTACATTCGCACAAACGACGTTGGCGTAATTTGTCGGATGATGCGTTTTCGTTCCAACACGGTAAGGACTGCCAGTGCCTGTTGCGGTTCCAATTCCGAGGCGGTAACGATTGACTCGAACGACGTTTCCACGCCGCCGACGCATTGCAAAACCCGGTGTTCCATCTCATTGAGTGACACTTCATTCGGATGCCGCACCGGTTTCTCTATACCGGGCAATAATACCGGTTGCCGCATCGGTCCCAGTACATCGAGAATGTCGTCCGCTGACTCCGTGAGGTAGGCACCGTCTCGGATCAATTGGTGGCAGCCGCTTGATGCTTGCGATTCAATCGAGCCGGGAACGGCGAAAATGTCCCGACCTTGTTCCCCCGCGAGCCGGGCGGAAATCATCGCTCCGCTACGCACGGGTGCCTCAATCACCAACACGCCGAGAGACAAGCCACAGACGATCCGGTTGCGTTGTGGGAATGTCCATTTCGTAGAAGGATGTAGCGGCGGATACTCGCTCACCACACATCCGCCCGAGTCGATGATCTTTTCGGCAAGCGGCTTATGTTCCGACGGATAAATCTGTTGCAGACCGCTTCCCAGCACGGCAATGGTTCGTCCGCTTGACTTCAATGCCGCCCGATGAGCAATGCCGTCGATGCCGAGTGCTAACCCGCTGATGATCGCAAAGCCGTTTTGCACGAGTGCCGAGGTGAGCCGCTCCGTTTGCCGTTCGCCGTACCGGGTGCAACGTCGAGTGCCAATGACGGCAATCGAAAAAGAGTCGGACGACAACAGCGTCCCCTTAACGTACAAGATCGGCGGCGGATCGGTGATGGTACGCAGTTGTGCCGGATATCGCTTGTCCCGAAGTGAGAGAATGTCGATTTGATCCTTCTCACAAAGTTCAACGATGTGTGTCGGATCAAGTCGGTTTCGGGCGGTGGTCAGTTGGGCGAGTGTATCGGGCTTCAAAAAGTCGAAGCCGCCTAAATCGCTTCGGGTGGCATTGAGAATCTCCGTCGCGGTGCCGAATTTTTCCAGCAATCGTTGGTACGTTCGTGCTCCGATGCCTTCGACCAGGGAGAGTAATATGTCGTCGAGAATTGCTGGGGGTGTTGTCATTGGTTGTCATTATAATCGAAAGAGCGGTCGGGCGTTAGTTCCTCCGGTATTTCGCCGATACTCCGCGATCCACCGGCGGGCTTGCGTCCAGCCGCTCTTGCGCTTTTTATCTTACGAATAACCCCCGCATTCGCTGATACAACGTGGGCGATGGCGGCGGGGGGGCTTCCGTTGCTGCGGGACGACTCGCCACGAAAATGACCGGCGGTTGCGTCGGGGCAGGAATATGCTCAAACAAATACTGCGCCCAATGTCCCTCTAACAGTGAAATCAACTCCGATACCCGCCCCTCGGAACTACGCAAATCCGCCACGGCTAATTTTCTGTGCAATTCAACAATTTCGTTCTGCGAAAACGAGATGTGCCGTAATGTAACATCATCAATCCAGACCGTGCCGATGCCGGAATACTGGACACCAATTCGCACCTCTTCCAATGAGTCTAGCGGCAAGCGGAACGGCACAACTACCGGATGCCAGCGGACACCGTTTCTTGGTTCCACATTTGCAAAAAGCGGCATTAGCGTCGCCTCAATGGGTGCGGAGCGAAAAAACGGCTGCCCACGATGCTTTGCCGACAGCACGACACTCATTGGCTGCGACTGAGCATCTGCCGGAATGCCGATGAACATCGAAACATCCAATCGTCCCGTTGCAGGCGTGTCAACCGGGTCGGATAAAAACGTTCCCGGTTCCGTCGAATTGTTTGTCAACTTCGCACTGCTTTCTCCTTTGCTAGCAACAGTGCGATCCACTTTAACGGTCAATGAATCTCTGTAATCTTGCTCTTGCCAACCGGGGATAATATCTCTTTTTTCCACGCCGGGGGCACGTCCTACATAATAACTCACCTCCATTTCAAAATCGCCGTTGACCAATCCGTCAAACAGCACACCGCCGCGAGCGGCATGAACCCGTTGTACCAGTTCTTCGACTTTCCGTTTTAGTGCTTCTTCGATAGCCGGCGAACGATGCACCGTTACCGAGTCAATTTTGGCATTCGCGTCGCTGATTTGGATTGCCAGCAGGTCATACGGTTGCAATGATGCTCGCCAAGTGAGACGCGGAGGACCCGGTGTGCTCGGCGCACCAGTTAAATTGCTCGGAGTGCCGGCTAAATAGTGTCGAGAGAGCGAGCGAATCATTCGGTGTCCAGTCAGTTCCGAAATGGTACTACGTGAATCGGCGGTGAAGAAAAAATCTGCCTCCACCGCAAAGGGAGCATCATTGACGATGTACATCATCATCCCGTCGGGCAAATTGTGAGTGCGGATCGTGAGCGGTTGCAACGAATTTCCATGAGCGGGGGGCGCAAGCCCCCCGGTACTGAGCCCGCCGGTTTGAAACGTCTGAAACGGCACGGGCGGCAATTGCCGATAGGTGTTCAGCAAGTCGAACTGAGCGTGTTCTTGACCGAAGGGGAGCGTAACTCCCGCGTCCATAAACATCAACACATCGGCTTGGGCAAGTTGCCGGACAAACCGTTTTCGGCTTTGTATGTGTGCCGGAGTCGTTACAAAGTAATCATCGCCGTCGTGTACAAACTGTACTCCCGTTAGCATGCCCGCCCCGGCTGTACTAGGTTGTGAGAAATAAGGAACAGTGTCGGCTGAGTCCAGACCATCGTAACTATGATGTCTCTCAGTGGAAATGATCACTGGTTTCAAAAAGTGGAGCGATTCTGTCCGTGATAGGAGCGGCAGATCAAAGCCGAGTAGTTGGATTGCTTGGAGTGGTGCGAAATTTTTTGGAAGTGTGGGTACACAAAACTGTTCGATCCCCGACTGGTCAAACATCGTTCCGCCGAGGAGATACAGTGGGGCATCGCCGCGTCTGTCGGTCATCTGTCGTGCCAGGTCTGCATAAAATCGACTGACCTTTGCCGCCCGCCAGCGCACCCACGTTTCCCAAACTTTGGGATTCCCTTCCAAGAATTGAAGCCGCTGCATTTCGTTTTGCGCCTCTGTCCATTGGATCGAAACCCCTGACATATTTGGAACCCCGTTGGGAAATTGGATACCCAAAAGGTGGAGTTCTCTTTCGGTGTCCTGCCGAAACTGCGAAAATGTACTGGCATCGGGGGGGATGCGTGCAAAGGGGAGTTGAGCGTAGGTCTCCGGCGAGAGCACAATGGCAACGCCGCCGAAGGACGGATGATGCCCAAAGCGGTCTACCAATTCCAAGATGACTTCTGCCAACGCTCGCTGAACATCAGGGTTGAGCAAGTTGTAGTGATGAAGTTCAGGATTACCGATACAAATTTCTTTGGCAGAAAGCGGATATTGTTGGATACTTCGTTCCAGTGAAGGCAATGGCATGTCAAATTCGATGGCGGGGATTAGGGTTAAGCCTTCGCTGGTGAAACGGCGGAACGCTAATTCGAGCGGATTGAATGGTTCATTAGGATGTGAAGTCGCTATGTCGGCAGGTACTGTGAGTGTGATGCCATCGTATCCGCCTCGGTGAAGGGTGTCGATCAAACGAGAACTTTGCTCGAAAGCCGTCTGCCAATCCTGTACATCGACTGCGGGAGCAATCATGCCTTTTTTTACTCCGATTCTACCCATGTTAACCCAGAACGAAGCAGAATGGGGTTCCAAAATCTGTCCGATTCGCTTTCGTTGTGCTGTTTCCTCGAATAACTTTGGCAAACGTTGGTCTTCCTGCATACCTGGCGTTACGACTCGTGAAATACGTATGTTTCGGAAGAGTGCTTCTCGGTCGGGCTGCCAATTAACAAGAATCAAGTTTGGACGTTCCGTTGCAGCCCAAAAGAGTAGTCGGTGCGTCGCGACCGTCTCTGTGCGCGTATCTTGTACGACCTCTTCCGCAACGTGAATGGTTGCGGCGGCGGAAACCTCACCTACGTGACACCAGTTCACCCTAACACCGGGCGGCGGGAGTCCGTGGATAATCGCAAGACCATTGACAATGGCAACGCCCAACGTTTGCGGTGCATCAACCGGATAGTCAATTTCGATGAGGTACGGTTTTCCGATTTCTACATTTATCGGTAGGGAATGCAAGGTACACCCATTGTTTTCGGCGGCTGGAAGAGAGGAAAAGTTGGGATTTCGCTCCGATTGTTCCAAAAAATGATTTTGGGAAACGGACAACGATAGAGGCGCATTCTTGGTAAATCTGGGGACATCCTGCGGAAGAGACTGTGAAGAGTCGGATGAATGTCTCCAATCGAGGCGAGACGGAATCCTCCCTATCAGTTCTGCCGGTCGGGGCAAATCGGCGATTCTCGGCAAAGGGGCAACCCTCGGCAACGAAGGCAAGGGGAGTTGGGGTACGTTGGGCAGTTGCGGAAAATTAGATAAATTAGGCAGTAAACGACGCGACGGCTCCTCATTTAGCCGGGACTCCGCACTCAGCGGCACAATACGTCTGTCCGTAAGCGTCCAATCGCCGGTGGAACGCGGGGCGGTTTGCGCCCCCAGAACAACGAACTGACGTTGAACTTGGACAAAGGGAGTGACGTATGTGACAGGAAGAATAGAACGCGGCGGCGGTCCCAGATTGACGGTCAACCCGATAAAATAAGTGCCGTCTTTTTCAGGTGTTACGAACGAAATCGGCAAGGGGACATTGGGCGTAATTTGCGCGGTGAAATTGGAAATGCTGTTGTGGTCATCGGTGCGGAGTTGTGCGGACAACGTATAAGAGGCAGCAGCGTTAACATCCGGCGATGTCGGACGGAGAGTTACATCCAAAACGGCGGTTTGCTGCGGTGCGAGGATGCCTTCTCCACTGCGAAACGTGCATTCAAGGACAAAAGAGTCCGAAGGTTGAGCGTCGGCGGTTGGGCAGGAAATTGCCACCGCGAGGACAAAAAGTGCTATTAAATAGTGCCGAAACGCCATCACTTCGATGGAATACAGTATCCCGGGGGAATTATGCAGATTTTCCGGGAAAAATGCTAGGGCAATTTGAGAAAAAACCGTTGACAACACCTCACCAACGACTACAATGCCGATATGTCAGACGAACCCAGTTTTCACGCTCTCCTCTATCAATGGGCGGCACGAAGTTCGGTGATCGCGCTCGAAATGGTAATCCCTGCCATCATCGGCGTGGGACTCGACCGACTTTTCGGCACCGTTGTCCTGTTTGCCATCCTTGGAGTGGTGTTTGGGATGGCACTGGGGTTTTGGCAACTCATTCGATTTGCACTGTCGCAATCCTAACAACTCTCTTGCATCAACGCTCCCCTTATGATAGAATGATCCCCAATATCCTTTAATCACCCTTACAAGTTTCAATTCTATGAAAGCCATTACTACCTTTGTGTCTGGACTTTTACTGTCCGCGTTTTTTCTGCTGGCACCTGCGGTGCGTGCCGCAGAGTTGGAGCCTTTTTTCACCGTGAAGGTGTCCAACATCAACACGCTCGTTGCCGTCGCCGAACGATTCGCCGGGATGGCAGAGGCTGCCGATGCTCCCGAATTCAGAGAATTCGTCAACGTCGTCAGAAACATGAGAGGTTTTGACCTCAACAGCATCGCTGGCGTTGCCGTCGCCGTTGGTCCAGACGGTGAACTCATCTCGCTCCTGCTTCTCCCCATCACCGACCTGTGGCGAGCGGAAATCACCGGGATGCCGGAAATCTTCGATACACTCCGCCCCTTCCTTGTGAGGCGAGACGGTGGTCGATTCGACATCAACTCTCCTATCGGAACATTCGTTGCCCTTCAAAAACAGGGCTATCTGATCATCGTCCCCGAAGATGCAGTCGAACTGGTGCCGGCTGACGCACGAACACTCTTTGCCGACCTCGAAAAGTACACATTCGGTATGAAACTTGACCTCGAAAAGGTCGAGTTCGAGACGATCGAAGCGCAACTCTTCGGACCGATGCTGCTGATGGCAATGATGACCAATCCCGATGTGGCGGAGCAACTTGAAAACGTGGTCGAAATCTATCGGGAACTCTACAATGAATTCGCCGCCGTGTCCAGCGGCATTACGGTCAATCCACAGACGGGGGATGTCGAAATTTCTGGCGCAATCGTGGCACGCAAAGATTCCGGCATGGGGAAAACCTTTGCCGGATACAAAGAACAGCCGACGATTTTCGGTGGTTTCCGAGGAACGCCTGACAATACCGTCTTTTCGATGGGAGATTCGGCAACACAGCCGGTACTCGAAAACAATGCGATGATGGACCTCAATATGAAACAGTATGAGGCAATGTTCGAAGGCTTCCTCGAGCAGATCGAAATGGAAGACGAAACGGGCGAACTCACCGAACTGGCAGAGGCGGCAGTCGCGGCACTCCTCAAAATTATCGAATCCGAGTCGAAAAGAGGAGCCACCGATTTTGCCCTCTCGCTGAACACCGATGGGACATTTCTCTTTGCGATTGACACGGTTTCGCTTGCCGAAATCCAAAAACTTGCCGCAATCGTAGCGGGCTTTGCTGAGAACAAAATCGAAGGAGATGCCAAGACACTGATCGAAAACAACCTGCGGCTGGGCTATGCAAACGTAGAGGGGTTCACGGTTTCGAGTATCAAGATTCCTGTGATCGCAACGCTTGAACTGATTTTCGGTCCTGCTCCCGATGATACGTTGAGCGATTTAACGCTGGGAGTCTTCTGGGCAACCAAAGAAGGCAACAAGCAAGCGATTGCCACTGCGGCGGGGCTCGACTTTGCCAAAGCGGAGGCGGCATTCCGGACAGCGTTAACGCAAACACGGACGGCGATGCCGGTACGGAAACCGGACGGTGATTTTTACCTCGCTGGGCTGGGCAAATTCTTGGAGCAGTCGGTCTATCCAATTGCCGTCAAAGCCGTGGAAAGCAGTGGTCTGTCGACGGCAGAGGAACTGGCACCGTTCAAGAAAGTGATTGACATCTTCAAAGCGTCGGGCAACGATGCAACAATGACACTGGCTGGTGAGATCAAAGGTGAGCAGATGGAGGCAACTTACCGCGTCTCGGGCAAGTTGATCCAGGCGATCATTTCGGCAGTCCGAGTGGGGGTCGAGGAATCCCCCTTCATGCGTCCCGGTTTTCGGGATTTTTAGAGACGGGATTTTTAGAGAAAATGGGCGTGTGAACTTGCGCCTACTTGCAAAACCCGACTCCTTCGGGCATACTATCACCATTCCTTTGTATTCCTTGTGCCTTTGTGCGAAATTGAATTTTTCGCACAAAGGCACAAAGGGCACGAGGAAACACGCTCTAACCCTTTCATTTGCCATGAAATCATTTTCCATGAAAACCCTCACCAACATTACGCTCTGCCTTGCCCTCTTAACGGCAACCATCAACCGGGCAACCGCCCAAGAAACCTTTGCTCCGCTCATCTCGGAGAACTGCGTTGCCTTTGTGCACGTCGATTTCAGCAACGTCGAAATCGACAATGTCAAAGCCGCTCTGCAAAACACCGGGGAATTTTTCCTCCGGCAACTCGGCTTCGATGATCGATCATTCACGTCAACCGCCCGGGAACTCGCCATCGAATTAGAAAAACTGGACATGCTCGTTCGACCTGCGTATGACACCATCCGAAAAGAACTCAGTATCACGGAATACGCCTTCATTGCCGATTTCGAGTTCCTCCATAATTCGTTATCCCCACCGGTATTTGCCGTCCCGTGGAAGGACAAAACGGATAAACAACTCGAAACACTCTGCGCCTTGCTAAACATTGAAGACCCGGAAGACTTGCTCGTCGTTAATGGTTTTCTGTTTATCCAATTTGAACCGTTGTGGGCAGATGATGTTATCGCTTGGGTAAAGGCAATCAAACCAGCACCGGCGAATTCACCGATTTTCGAGGCACTGAAAAGCGTAGCCGATGCGGAAATCAAGGCAGTGATAACCTTGCCGGAGCAACTGCGGGCAATGGCACGGAGTCCCGAAATGTTCCCGCCGGATGTGCCGAGAGAAGTCCGAGATTTCATTCTGTTTGCGTCGCAACGGATACAATGGGCAAGCGCGTCGCTTTCCTTTCAAGACATCTTCGGCGAAGGGGCAAAGGAAGGTTCCGACGTTCTGCTGACCGTCAAAACGACGCGACCATCGGATGCCGTGATGTTGCGCAACATGTTGGAGCAGTTGATCGACCTTGGGGTCAATTCTGTTCGGTTCCAAATGGCACAAGAAACGCAGCCCGGCTATGCTCTCAGAAATCCGTTTCTGCCGTTTACATCACCGTTGGCATTTGAATTTGCGAGGGGCGTGTTGCGAACATTGTTACCCGATGTGGAGGAAGACCGGCTCATCTTCCGTGTGAAGGGTGGGGCAACGGGGTCTGCGCTGACGGGACAAGTAGCGGTCGCTGCCGCCGGCATCGGAACGGCAATGCTTTTGCCTGCCATTCAAACATCACGAGAGGCAGCGCGGCGAGCGCAATGTGCGAACAATCTCCGGCAGATCACATTGGCACTGCATAACTACCACGATGCGCTTGGTGCATTCCCGCCGCTTTATACCGTTGATGCGGAGGGCAAGCCGCTACACAGTTGGCGGGTGTTGATTTTGCCGTTCATCGAGCAAGGTGCAATGTATGATATGATGATAACAAACGATGCTTTTAATCAACCGTGGGACAGCGAATTCAACAAGCAGTTCCATGACCGGATGCCTGCCGTTTTCCAATGTCCGAGCAATCCCGGTAAGGGATGCTGTTATGTTGCCATCGCCAGTGAGGCGTTCAAGCCTGTTGCGATGCCAGCGGGTCAGCGGATGCCTCGCGGCAATACTAACTTTGCTAGCATCTCCGACGGCACGAGCAACACCCTTGCCTTCATAGAGGTTCAGACTCCATTCAATTGGATGGATCCGATGGCGGACATTACATTGGACGAGTTGGCAAAGGGGATCAACGGCGACAACGTTGCCGGCAGTCATCATCGCGGCGGTTGCAATGTTGGTTTCTTTGATGGTTCGGTGCGGTTTATTTCCGAGTCGATTGACTTGCGAGTTCTTCGGGCACTGGGCACACCAGCGGGCGGAGAGAGCATGTCGTTGCCGTGAGCATGAAAGGGCGGGGGCGTTAGCCCCCCGGTGTGCAAGAACCTACAACCAGATCCACAATTCCAACGCCAGCAAGTCCCAGCGAGACGAGTACGTTCAGTTGAAAAAAAGCGACGTTAATTCGTTGCAAATCGACGGGGCGGTTGTGGTACGGTTGCACTAGATAGTGCTCCACTGCTAGTACAATCGCAACCAATCCGACACCAATGCCGAAGGTCATGCCAAACGGCGGATAGAAAAACGGAATGCTTCCCCACAGCCCCACCGCCGTGATATGGCATAACAGCGAAAGACGAAACGCCGCCTTGATCCCGTATCTGCCCGGTATGCTGTGTAGTCCTTGCTTGTTGTCGCACTCGGCATCTTGTGTGGCGTAAATCAAATCGAAGCCCGCCGTCCAAAAAAGCACTGCCAAACCGAGCAGTAGCGGCGGAATCGGCACCGGCAAGAGTACCGGTCGCACGACAACCCAAGCGGCAAGGGGTGCCAACATCAATGCCGCTCCGAGCCAAAAATGGGCGGCAACCGTCCAACGTTTCGTGTAACTGTATCCAAACAGAAAGAGCAACACGGGCACCGAAGCGAGTAGCGGAATGGGATTCGGCAAAAAGAGCAGTGTCGAAGCAATGAAACCGAGGGAGCAAATCAACACGAAGAGCAAAACGTGTTTGGACGAAAGGATTCCGCTCGGCAAATGTCGGGAAGCGGTACGCGGATTGTCAGCATCAATCCGTCGGTCGGCAAAGCGGTTGAAACCCATCGCCGCACTTCGGGCAAAGACCATACAGAGCAGAATGCCGACGAGATCAAGCCAACGAAAATCAACCGGTGGCGTTGCAAAGTGTGCCATCACGTAAGCCTGCAACGCAAAAGGCAGCGCAAAGAGCGTGTGCGAAAAACGGATAAGACTGAGATAATGGGCAATCATTTTCATGCGTTTTCATTGTAAGCGCAAGAGCGGGGTGGCGCAAGCCCCCCGGTTGAACAACGGACGACTCACCCACTACCAACCGGAGGGCGAACGCCCGTCCGCTCTTGCGCACAACACGCGTTCATGGTACAATCCCAGTGTTAATCTTGACGGCAAGGAAATATCGATGAAATCCACACTTCGTTTACTGATCGGTGCAATGGTTGCCCTGTTTCTTGTCATTCCGTACAGTTCGGCAAACGAGACCGCGCTCCAAAAAATTCTTGCACTGCCGCCGCAGTTTGAATCGCAGTTCCAAAACTTTGCCATTTTCGGCGGTGATTGGAACGTCAATGCCGACGGCGTTGTTACCGTTGCCCCCGATGCGGGTCCGAAATTGGTTTGCACCCTCGAACAATTCACCAACCTCACGAAAGGAGAAGTCTCTGTCGAAATCTTTTTTCCCCGAGCGCGAAGAAATGGATACCAAAATGGCGGTATCATTTTGAAAATCCGTGAACCCGGAGTCGGTGCCGACAGTTTCATCGGCTACGAAATCGCTCCGAGTTTTGAAGATCAGCACATCAACCTCGGTCTGCATCGGCACGATTTCCGAAAGATTGCCGACTTTCCCGTTGTTATTCCGGCGGAACAATGGATCACGCTTCATGTGCTCTTTGACGAAACTTCCTTCGAGATACGTCTCGACGATCAATTCATCACGAGGTATAGAGTTCCCGCGTCTGCCGATGTCCGATCAGGCGGGATTGCTCTGCGTCCGTGGCAACGACTCACCCAGTACCGAAATCTGCGAATCAAAAAGGACGGCGGCGATTGGGAACACGTCCCATTTGACATGGTGCAACCAACGGAGGCAGAGCAAAACTGGTCGCCGACACTGGCAACGGAAACGCTGCCGCCCATCCTGTTTTTGACGCGGTATCCGCTCTCACGTCCATACGCCGTCGGTAACGATGTTTGGATGGGACAGCCGACGGCTCCCGGTTGTGCGATCCACATTCTGTACCCCGCCGAACCTGATAGGGACATCGAAACCATTTTCAGCGATCCCAACGGCAGTATCTACGATATGAATCTTTTGGCGGATGCCCAAACGATTTATTTTTCTCATCAAAAATACGGCGAACGCTATTGGAATCTTTGGACAATCAACACGGACGGCACCGGTCTTCGGCAACTCACCGACGGCGACTATTATGACATTAGTCCCTGTCCAACGCCTGCCGGAGATTTGATTTTCGTCTCGACTCGCAGACTCGGTTACACCGTGTGCCAGCCGGGTCCTGCGTCGAATCTGTATCGTCTCCGAAATTTTGGACGGGACGAAACGCCGACGATTGGTTGCATCAGTATGAACACGCTTTCCGATATGAGTCCGCAAATGATGCGGGATGGGCGTGTGCTTTTTACCCGCTGGGAATACATTGACCGCGATTTGACCTACCGGCAAAGTTTGTGGACGCAGAATCCCGATGGCACCGGGTATCAACTCTTCTTCGGCAACACGATTCGGGATGTCGGCACCTTTTGGCAGGCACGGCAACTGCCGACACAGAACCATAAACTCGTTGCAACCTTCGCTCCGCACCACGGCTTCCCGCACGGAATGATCGGCTTGATCGACCGCAGTGCCGGGGTCGAAGGGGAAAAGGGCAAAGGGTACATTTACATTACGACCGATGTCGAAAGTGTTCAGGATATTGATTTCCCTTGGGGATACCGCGATCCCTTCCCACTGACCGATGAGTTGTTCCTGTGCAGTTACGGCGGCAGCAAAGGTTTTTACCAAGACGGCAAACGACGGTTTGGTCTCTATCTGCTCGACATACATGGCAACAAACGTCTGCTCTTTGAAGACGAAGAGCAGAGTTGTTTCTTTCCCATGCCGCTCGTTCCCGCAGTACCTGCTGCTGTGATCGCAGATAAAATCACTCGGCAAATACCGCCGGAAATGCTTGCTAATCCGAATGACGAAACACTGACCGGCACCGTCTTGTTGATGGACGTGAACGAAGGATTGCAAGGACGAGTCGAGCGTGGTGTGATCACGTCGCTGCGTATCATGGAGCAAATCCGCAAGACGGAGGAACTGGTCGATAGGGCATACGATCAATCGCCGGTGATGGGTTACGCAACCTATTACGCCAAGCGGGATTGGGGAACGGTGCCGATTGAAGCGGACGGTTCCGCTCATTTTACCACCCCGGCACTTCGGGAAATTTATTTGCAGGCACTCGATTCGGAAGGGCGTGAAGTCTTTCGGATGATGTCGGCGTTTCAACTGATGCCCGGCGAACAACTCAGTTGCGTCGGTTGTCATGAAAACCGCGATGCAATGCCGACGGTCGGAATCAGTCGTGTACCGATTGCCGCCCGAAAGCCACCGCATACGCCGCAGAGTCCCGATTGGTTGCTGAACCGGGAACGGCTCAACGAGTTTCCTGACGCGCGGGTGTTCGATTATCCGTCGATAGTGCAACCGGTGTTGGATAAATACTGCATTGAGTGTCATAACGGTCAACGTGCCGAAGCGGGTTACGATTTGACCGGGGACAAAACGCGGTATTTCAGTATGTCGTATGACAATCTGCTGGGCACCAGTCGATCCTATCGGCAGCATAATATGTTGACCGGTGAGATGCTCCCGGCAGATGTTGCGAAGGGAAAACCACTCGTCCATTTTTTCTGGTTGCTGTGGACACCTTCCTCGAACAGCGAACCGTACATTACCGGTTCGCATGCTAGTCGATTGACAGAGATGATCGAAAGGGAACGCAATGGAATTATCATGCCGCTCGAAGATCGGCAAAAGATTTATTACTGGATGGACGCAAATGTTCCCTACTATGGGACTTACGCCCATGCCAGACCGAGGGCATTGGGTCGTCGGGATCGTTTTGCCGATCCGGGATCGGGAAGAATTGCTCCGTGGGCTCAGCAGTTTCTTGAAGTCTATCAACGCCGATGCACAGACTGTCATGGTTCATTCCGACTGACGGATCAAGCCGAATGGACGGGACGTTATGCTTGGGTCAATTTGAGCCATCCGCAGTGGAGTGCTGCGTTAACGGCACATTTATCGCCGGAGTTCGGCGGACGCGGCATTGCCGCCGTGAAGGACGGGCAACGTCTTTTAGCACCATCGCCGAAGCAACTCTTGTTCGCAGACACAGAAGATTCCGATTACCTAAAAATGTTGCATGCCATTGAGGAGGGCAATCGCATGATGTTGCGTACTCCCGAAGCGGACATGCCAGGCTTTGGACAAGCGCGCCCGGAACCATAGAACAACACCCATCGCTTGTATTGCTCGCAAAAATGGGCGAGCATTATCCGGTGCCGTTTCGTAGTCGTCATTATTTTCGCATGCCACCGGCGGGCTAACGCCCTCCGCTCTTGTGCGCTCTCCCCCATGTGACCACTCCGCCTCGCTCGGCGGGAAAACCCAAGGCTTCGATTGATGCCATGTCCGCCGAAGAAAGGTCAACAATGATGCCCTCCTCAAAACACCGTACCGCCTCTTCGTACATTGGCACAAAAAGACGATAAACAATTTCCGCTTCGGAAATCCCCACTTCTGCAAGCACAGTATCCGTCGATGCAAACACCGGGTCGGGCACCCCTTCCCCCTCCCACGAAGCCTGCCGGGTGTAAAGCATAAACCCGTGTCCGGTCTTGCGTCCCAATTTGCCTTGGTCGATCAACTGCAACAGGATCGGCGATTGCGGTGTACGGTCAGGAAACGCCTTGTGCAACACCCAACCCGCATGAAGAACAACATCGAGACCGATTTCGTCCATAATGCGGAAAGGTCCCATCTTCATTCCGAATTGAGTGGCGACTCGTTCGATTCGACCGAGATCAACCCCATGTTCAAGCAAAGCGAGTGCCGACGAAAGATAGGGGTTCAACATGCGGTTGACCAAAAAACCGGGAGCATCGCCGACTACAATGGAACGTTTGTCAATCCTGCGGGCGTGCTCTTGTGCCGCGTCGAGGGTTGCCGATTCGGTCTGCTTCCCCGCAATGATTTCCACCAATGACCGTTGCCGAACGGGATGAAAAAAATGGAGTCCGCAGAACCGATGCTGCCACTCCATCGGTAAATGCTGTGCCAGCAGGGAGATCGAAATTGTCGAGGTATTGGAAAACAAAAACGCATCGGGAGACCGTTCCGCCGTAATTTTTTGGTACAGTTTTTGCTTCGCCTTGAGTTTCTCGGGAATCGTTTCAATCATGACCGGACACCGAACGGCTTCGGCAACATTGCCGGTACAAGTCAAGAGCGCATCGGGCAGGAATACATCTTGGAGTCGCAGTTCGTCGGCAATTCGTTGGGGGGCGGATTGCAGAGCGGCATCGACGGAGTCGTACAGCACAACGGGGCATCCGCAGCGCAGATGAGCCGCTGCAATAGCGGTGCCCATCATACCGGCACCAAAAATTGCGGTTGCTGCTGGAAGGGACGCTGTCATAAAACTGTCGTTGTCAATAGCATGGCATGGTAAAAACGGGTCTCAACACAAACGGGTCTCAAGACAACCAGATAGTGGCAGGGCACACCCTCGACTTGCTTACGCGAGGGACCTTACGCGATAGGCTCTGAAACTTCCTCGATGACCTCTTTGAGTTCCTCGGTCTCAATAATTTCCTTTTCGAGAAGCCGTTCGGTGAGCCGCTCTAAAATTTCCTTCTTGTCTTCGAGAAGCACTTGCGTCTTTTGGAAGAGATCATCGATAATCGACTTTATCTCCTGATCAATTTCCCTTGCCGTCTCTTCACTGTGCAAACGTGGCATCGGCATGCCATTACCCAAAAAGTTGGCTCGCGGATTGTCCCGAAAGGACATCCGACCCAATCGACTCATTCCGAAGTCCATCACCATTCCCCTTGCCAAATCCGTCGCACGTTCCAAATCGTTCTGCGCTCCCGTTGAAACGGCATCGAACTCCATCTCCTCGGCAATCGTACCGCCGAGGAAGGTTTGAATCCGTGCCTCCAATTCATTTTTGGTCAACAAATACCGGTCATCCTCTGGACGTTGCGACGTGTATCCCAGTGCCGCTAACCCGCGCGGAATAATCGAAACCTTATGCACCGGGTCGGAATGCGGCGTAAAATACGCCACCAAAGCATGTCCACACTCATGAATGGCAATCCGCCGCTTTTCGTCAGGACGAATCACCCGCTGTTTCTTTTGCAATCCTATCGTTACCCGCTCGACACCTTCGGTGAACTCCGTCATTGTTACGGTCGTTTTGCCGGAACGTGCCGCCAGCAGTGCTGCCTCGTTGACCAGTGCCGCCAAATCTGCCCCGACAAAGCCGGACGTAATCGACGCAATTTGCTTCAAATCAATGGTCTCATCGAGTTTGACATTCTTGGCGTGAACCTTCAAAATGGCTTCTCGGCCGACCAAGTCGGGACGATCCACCAAAACTTGCCGGTCAAAACGCCCCGGTCGGAGCAGTGCCGGATCGAGAATTTCCGGTCGGTTCGTTGCCCCCATCACAATAATTCCCGCTCCCGTGCTGAACCCATCCATTTCAACGAGCAGGGCATTGAGCGTCTGATCCCGTTCGTCATGTCCGCCGACGGCACCGCCGCTCCGCACTTTACCGAGGGCATCCAATTCGTCGATAAAAATAATGCAAGGATTGCGCCGCTGCGCCTGCTCAAAAAGATCGCGGACTCTCGCGGCTCCGACACCGACGTAGAGTTCGACGAAGTCGGAACCGGAGAGACTGTAAAACGGTACATGAGCCTCACCAGCAACGGCTTTGGCGAGGATCGTCTTTCCTGTGCCGGGGGGACCGACCAGCAAGACCCCGCGAGGAATGCGTCCGCCGAGGGCGTGAAATTTCTCTGGCGTTTGGAGGAATTCGACGATCTCTTTCAGTTCTTCGACGGCTTCATCGACACCGGCAACATTGTCAAAATTGATGTCGATTTCCTCTTGGGCAACGAGTCTGCCCCGATTTTTGCTGAACGCCATCGCCCCGGAATTGCCGAGTCCGCGAATCAGAAAGAACGTCAGTCCCAGAAAGCAGGCGAACATAATAATCCAAATACCGTGTTCCTGAAAGAAATGGGGACGACTCGGACTGCGGTAGGTAAATTGGCTGTCCTCGAGCCGCTCTTGTAATTTTCTGCCGTCTTCGGCAAAGCCCCGGCGACCGCAAACGATGGGAAACTTTTCTCTGGGAGGCTGCGGTTCCGAACTTTTGGCAGTTTGCATCACTTGCCGGGTCGCCAAGCCCCGAATTTCGTCCTTATCGATGACCAACCGTTCAAGGTTAGAGTACCGAACGATTGATTCGTTGGGACTCATCCCTTCGGTAACCAAGATAAAGTTTCGTTCGCCGGGACCTTTGTCGATCAGTTCCATCATTTTGTCGAACGGGATATCTCTGCCAGCAGGAATGGCAAACAGGGACAGGAACAGAACCGAGGAGGCGACAATCAGGGCGACGAGAGCAAGGGAAGAGACAAGACTATCCGGCGGTTTCGGTTGCGGCTTTTGGTTAGGATCATTCTTGTTGACACTCAATGGAACGTCATCTTCTTGATCGGTATCTTCTTGATCGGTTAGCGGTGGGACAGGGGCAGGTGTTTCGTCAGATTTGGACTTCGGAAGCGGTGCTTTTTTTGTTGCGTTCGTTGTCGATTTCTTCGTCGTCGATTTCTCTGCTGTCGATTTCTTCGTTGCCTTCCGCTGTTTAATCAGGCGTTGGACTTCCTGTTGAAACGGACTCGCTTCGGTTGACTCTTCCGGTTCAATCGGTAGGCGTTCAGTATCAGTATCGTGTTCGTTTTGAGACATTATGTATAGACCCGCCGCATGTTCAACAACCTGCCAGCGTCGATAACCCAGCATCGATAACCCAGTGTCAATAACATTGCGCAAAAAAATCCCTAATCCGCCCATTGTATCACAATGCCGGTGGTTGGCAACAGTTGTGCTCGTGGTGTCAGTAGAACTACAAAGTCCCCCACAACACCGTCATTCCCGCGCAGGCGGGAAACCACACAAAAGCCGGAATGGAGCGCAGCGCAATGACGGTTCTCGTTTTCCGTCATTACACCGCCGTCATTACACTGCGTTTCATTCCGGCTTTT
>Ga0123353_10003238_pt1 | contig 20519 bp, 24 predicted proteins | sample TergutLab28metaG_3_FD_92763 | JGI IMG/M metagenome (GOLD analysis project Ga0123353, IMG submission 92763) | Labiotermes labralis P3 segment gut microbial communities from Petit-Saut dam, French Guiana - Lab288 P3 | ecosystem: Host-associated > Arthropoda: Insects > Digestive system > Gut ... | reverse complement strand
GGGTCATGTTCTTTTTTTTACAACTTCTTTTTCCTTTCCGCCGCCCCCCCTCCGCACAAACTCCCTCCCCGCCGTGGGGGGGGGGGGGGGGACACCCCGACTCCGGGGGGTGGGGGGGGGGGGGGGGGGGGGGTAACGCCTGCATGTAACCGGTTCATAACTCTCCCTCGTTTCATGTGTTGTAGGTCGAGAAGGGGGCTTAGGGAACAGTTGGTCAAAAATGCAGTAACAGTACGCCACGTATCTGTGAAAGAACATCATAATATCACCATAAATGCTGAGTGTCAATATCTTCGTAAAAAATTGTTCACTGTTTCGTAATACAAGCAAAGAGAGGGGAGGCCGTATGCCGAAGAAGCGTAAAAGCAACCTCCTATCTCCTGATTTTTTCCTATTGACATTCTTGCTCGCCCGTAATACAATGTATAACAAAAAGGACGGTGAATAGAATGGCAATATCACTTCGGCTTTCCGATCGCGATGCCAACTTGATCCGGCAATATGCGGAAATGCACGGACTTACTGTCTCAGATGTGATGCGCGATGCGATTCTTGAGAAGATCGAAGACGAGTTGGGCGCTCAGGTATGGGATAAAACCTATGCCGAATACGAGGAAAACCCTGTTTCCTACACATTGGATGATGTAGAGAAGGAACTCGGACTGCAATGACATACCGTGTAGAGTTTTCGGAGGCGGCAAAAAAGTCAATCAAGAAGCTTGATCGACCGATTGCGGTTATGCTCTTGGGCTGGATTCGTAAAAACCTCGATGCGTGCGAAGATCCTCGTATCCATGGAAAAGGTTTGACGGCCAATCTAAGCGGAAAATGGCGATACCGAGTCGGGGTCTATCGGATTCTCGCATTTATTGATGACGGGAATGGACGAATCGTTTTGCTTTTGATCGGACACCGCAGCGAAATATATAAGTGATAGGGAGGCTCCACCCGTGCCAAAGAAGCAAAAAGCACAACAGCAGCCCATTGAGGGCTCATTGGAGCATGCGGATTACGAGGTAATGACCTGCCGCAAATGCAAAAAAGAAATCCCGGAAGGAAGCCTGTTTTGCATGTACTGCGGCAACGGTGTTGAGCAGGCAAAGAAGACACCAAAGGACTACGAGTATGAGCGTGTCACTTTTCAATGGAACGGTAAGCAGTATGAAGCCTCCGGCAAGACGCTGAAGGAAGCGCACGAGAAGGCCGCGCGTAAGCAACTGGCTCTGGAGAATGGAGTCGAGGGAATCAGCGGGAATATGACGGTGTCGAAGTGGGCGGATGAATGGCTGGAGGTATACAAGCAGCATTCGGTCGGGGAAGGTCAATATGAAAACTATGAACTTTATCTAGGAATCATCAAGACGGCTGTAGGAAAAAAGAACGTAAAAACCATCAAAGACATTGATCTGCAAAGGGTACTTAATGATCGCTCTGGGAAAAGCAAGTCTGATCTTTCAAAGTTGAGAATGACAATGAAGGCGCTATTCAAGCAAGCGCGAATATCAAGAATGATCCCATTTGATCCGGCGGAGAACCTCAAGCTGCCAGCGGCAAAGGATGGAACATATAGAAGTGTTACACAAGTTGAGCGTGATAACATCCTGGAGTTGGCTGATACGCATTATGCCGGGCTATGGATTAAGACAATATTGCATGCCGGTTTACGCCCCGGCGAGACGCGCGCACTGGATTGGAGGCATGTGGATTTTGGCAAGCGGCTCATAAGTGTAGAGGTTGCAATGAAAGCAAGGACAACACGGATAGGAGAACCAAAATCCGAAAAAAGCGTGCGCAAGATACCGATAAACGATGATCTTTTCCCAGCGCTTTGGGAGGCGCGTGGAGATCCGTTTGATCCGGTTTTCAAGCAGCCCAAAACTGGAAAAAGGCATACAAAATCAAGCATGGAAGACTTTTGGGGAAATTTCAAGAGAGAACTTGATATTGCCGGGGGCGCCAAGCTGTACCGCAGCAAAATCATCGTAAGCACGCTGGCGCCCGATCTCGTTCCCTATTGCCTGAGGCATACGTATGGGACGGACCTGCAAGATGCAGGGGTACCGATCAATGTGGCAAAGTATCTTATGGGTCACAGCGACATAAGCGTGACCGCCAACATCTACACGCATACGACGGACGAGGCAATCAAAGAGGCGGCGAAAAAAATAAATGCAAAACTCAAAGATAAAAACAGATGAACCTGGGAAATTTCCTGGGAAAAGCAAAAATAATGGCGTAAAATAACGGTTCCTGCCAGCCTTCCAAGCTGGCTACGTGGGTTCGATTCCCATCACCCGCTCCACGGAAAGACCCCTTGAAAAACTAGTATTTTCAAGGGGTTTCTCGTTTTTGGCGTTCGTATTTTCGCTATATCCTTATATGCAATATGCCGGAAAATGCCCCTATTTGCTGGAATAAATCCTGGGAAATTTCCTGGGAAATTTTCCGTTATAAAGTATAAATATCAAAAAGACCGAGCTTTCGCCCGGCTCACCCCTCCGCCTCATCGGGCGGAATCCCAGCCTGGTACACCACCGACACGGGCACGTCATTCATGCGCATGACCGCGGCCTCAATAGCATCAATATCCACCTCAAACCCCTTCTCGCGCAGCTTCCCGCAGACATACTCCAGCTTCTCCTTGCCGCCCCCGGGGCCGTAGATCTGCTCGGCGGCGTGTACGAGGGTATCGACCACCAGGGCCAGCGTCCTTTGCTGCTGCTCGGTCGTCTTGCTCTGGATCCACGGGAGCAGCCTGACAACGATCAGGGTAAACAGAATGCCGACGAGTCCCTGAAAAACCGGCGTCAGATCAATCATGGTCAACATCAACCTCCTCAACAAGTTCCATCCCGATGATATTCCGGTACATACTCAAAAAGGGCAGTCTCAGCCCGACCGTGGTGAACGTGTATGTCTTCCCGACCTCAATCCGCGCGAAGAAATCGGAGCTATTGTATTTGAGATGCGGGGCGGAATCGGTATTTTCCAGCACATACACGGTGTCGGTCTCGTCATCGATGGCGAAGATCAGGTACTTGTGGGTGTTCCAGATATGGCCATATGACACCCGCAGCTTGTCCGTCACCCGCACGGTGAGGGTTCGCTTGTCCACGTTCTGAAGGGTCGTCACCCCAACCTGATACAGGATCATCAGCACAGCCAGGATACAAGCCGCGATGATAACGGTTCTGCTTTTCATTCCGCCGCCCCTTTCCGCGCGTTTTCAAGGATCCGCTTCACGTCCACATTCATGTCCTCGGTCCGCTTATCGTGGGCCTTAAAGCTCTCTAAGAGGCCGGTGAGAGCGGCCTCGGTCTTTTCAAAGGCAGCGATCACCTTCTGGTGAATCGCACTGTTCCGTTCCAGCGCGTTGGAGTTGTTCTCAACGGCCAAGGCGGACTTGGTGGCCACCTCGACGATGCGCTCGGACTGCTCCCGGTATTCCCGCTGACGGTCGGCGAAAGCCTGCTGTTCGGACTCCTTGGCCTTCTTGTACGCGTCAATGAACCTGGGGGCGTACTTGTACAAAAAGAAGATGAGGATGGCGATGAGGACGCCTGGGACGCCCATGGAGAGCAGCACATTGATGAGAGCGTCGATCTCCATGTCAGTTCACCCCCAGTATCTTGCCAAGCTCGTTGTAAACCCGCCGCACATCCTCGCGCGGAACGCCATCCTCAGCCGGGCGCTCCACGTCTCCGGTCTGCGGTTCCGGCGCGTCCGTCTCATCATCCAGGGTGACATAGGCCATTGATACCCAGCCCGCATGCGTCCCGTAGGCGTTGGCCCATTGGGTTTGCCCCCAGAGGCTTCCGTCGCCCGCGGCCGTCTTTTGTAGGATTTGAACGCGGCTGCCCTTGGGGATGGACAGCATATACTTGCCGTTCGTACCCGGCGTCTCGCGCATGTTAAGGCCGCCGCTGACAGTGGCCACCGTGCCCCAGTTTGTCCCCGCGGGCTGTATCACCGTCCCGCCGCCCCCGGCATAATCGACGGCGTCCAGGTGCGCCGCCCAGCCCCAAGGCGTGCCGCTGACGCCCTTGACGGTCGTGTCAACCTTGGCGGCCGGCAATGACGCATGGATAATGCGCAACGGGCTGACGGACGCCACCAAGCCGATGTGGTAGTAATTGCCGGTCAGGTCAGGATCGTAATACTTGCCGCCCTGCTTGTATTCGCCGGATTCGCTGCCGTCGTTGCGATGCTTCCACACCGCCATGCCCGGCTCCAATTGCTCAACGCTCGTCAGCCGGAACGCGTCGGAGCAATACGCCCGGATGATCCGGTTGCTGCCGTGGTAGATGCTCGACCCCTGCGCGCGGAACGCCCGGACGAACGCGCCGGAGCAGTCGATCCCGTTCTTGTCGTTCGTGCCGGGCGACACATAGGGCCAGCCTATGATCTCCTCGAAGCTCCGGATGAGCTTGTCCCGGTTCAGCATGATGCTTTTCACCTCGTTTTTCCCATAATTGCCCCGGATGGTTGTCCCCGGATAGTAAAACGCCAGAATGTCCCGGCATGTGTGCCCGGCAAACGCCGCGTACGCCGCGCCCATCTGGCTCATGCCCACCCCGTGGCTTGCCTTGCACTCGCCCCACTTCCGGCGCGCCTGGACATCCCACGGGTCGTCTTGCGCCGCCGTCCAAGGCTTGAACGCGCTCCACGCCTCGTCAGACCGCCGTGTGCGCCCGCCGTTCGAGTTGGAATACCAAGCGGTGATCAAGACATCCCCGTGGAAAAGAACCTGCCCAGCGGTCTCCTGGACGGCCCTGATGACGTTCGGGATTTTGGCCGGGTCCCACACCTTGAACGCCTGGTAGTTCGTGGTATCGTCGATGACCGTGCCCTTCAGGACGTGGGCGAGCGCATAAGTGCGGGCCGCAATCGCCTGCGCCTTCTTGGCCTCAAGCGGCGTGCGGCTCTCGCTCTCGTATATCTCACTGGGCACCACGCCTTTCAGGTAATCTTCCAGGTCAATGTCGATCTGGGATGCTCCGAAATGCCGGACGTTCTCGGCGCGTGTGATCTTAACCCGGATGTTCACACGGCCCACTCCCTTCCCGCTCGAGCGCTTGCCTTGCCAAATCAGCCGCTTCCTTCATGGCCCGCGAGTTTGCATGGCCAACAATATAGCGCCGGTACGAAGCATTCTGACAGGGCGCGAATGTCTTGTCCCCAATCGTCACGGCGTCATAAAAAGTGACAAAAGCTTTCAGCGCCGCCCCGGGCACGATCACGCCGTCACTCATCGTTACGGCCCCCGAAGGATGCCCGAGCTCAGCGCCGGTCTTTCGGGCCAAACCACTTCATGAGGCCACCCGGGCGTCTCCGGCAAATCCCGCAAAACCTGCCTGTATTCGATCACCAGCGCCCGCGTATCGTCGTCGATCGGATAATCCGGCAAGAGCAGATAGTCACTCTCCGCAAGCGCGGTGTTGCGGCGCAGCCTGGCAGCGGCTGCGACACGCGCGTCTTCCTGCTCTTTAGCGGCGGCAAACCAGCCCGCGTAGTCCGACCCGACGCGATGGGCAAGGTTCGCGCTGTTCATGGTGACCAGGGAGTAGAATTGACAGCGCCAGCGCTCGCCCTCCTCGTCGTCGGATGTGAAAAGCTGATGCGTGTCGTAGTAGAAAGTCACCTGTGCGCTGCCGTGAGGAAGGGATTGCACCTCAAACGCCGGGGGGCAGGCCGAAAACATGGCATAGGGCATGGCGGATCACTCCTTTGCTGTTTTGTTGAGGCGAGAGAAAACAGAGGTTACGGTCAACCGGCCTCCTCTCACGGCATTAACAAAAACGGAACCAGAGAGAGTCTCCAGCTAAAGCCGGATTCAGATAAGCTCCACCCGCCGTAAAAACGCCCGCACTGCTCACGGCCATCATAACTCCCCCCCGCATACAAAAACGTGTTCGCATATGACCCGTCCGGTGTGCTTACATAATCGCCCACGGGCTTGATACTGTCCCCGCCGGTCGCCGCGCTTGCGAAAGGCGCGAGCGGCATTCCCGGGCAAAAATGCAACGCGCTTATGTAGGCGGTAACGGAAAGGCCGGGTAACACAAGCCCGGTATCAAGATGTTTTGCGGTATTCAGCGTGAGCCCGCTCTCCAGCGCCTCCTTGCGGTCGTGCGCCATCCAGATTTTTAGCGTTCCCGCCTGCCGATAAGCCCCAAGCACAATGCGGGAATAATTGGCGTGCGCCACGCGCCCGCGGTAATAGGCATTGCAGTACCCATTTTCGCCGATGTACCCGGACAAGCTGCCGATCTCGGCATCTGTGGTATTGGCGCACCCATGGATCGAAAGAAAATGCGAGGTCAGTATGTTTACGGGATCGCCCGCAAAGTGAATAATCACATACGCGGGGTTGCTTGCGTATTCCTCTACGCTTATCACAGCGCGGGTTGCGACGTTCATGCTGGAGGTTGTCGTGCCAATGTCCAGCACAGCGCCGGGCTTCGATGCCATCGTCTGCATGACGACAGGGGCAATGACACGATTCGCGCCCGTTTCGGCCGTCAAGGGCCTGTGATTTCCTTGCAAGGATAGGGAATCACAGCCATTCCCAACGGCGGCTTGCGAGTTCAGCGTCGCGTACTCAACACAGAGCAAAAGGGTATCCGCGCACCATGTCCACATATCATCTAAGGCTATTTTATTCGCCTTTGCGGTCTGCGCCATCAGCGAAAAGACCGCGCCGCGCCACGCGATGCCACCGGCGACGCTGGTGATCCCGCCCTGTCCGTCCTGGCTGCCGAAGTAACGCCCGCCGATGCTCGCTTCCATGCGCGTCCAACCGTTGACCGGCATGTTTGCCACGCCGTAGGTGTCCGCTTCCTCGCCTCGTTCCATATACGCCCAGAACACCGGGGTATACACCATGACCGCGCCGTTGCTGCCGTTATACGCAAAACCCGGCTCGCCCTCCCAGGCGGTGATCGCGTCCATGATGTTGCCGCCCGCCGTGTAGATGGCGGCATAGGCGGCAAGGTCCACGTTGCACAGCCTGCGGTGGCTCCAGGGGTACAGGAAATCAAACGGGTTGTCATACCTGGCGTTCGCGCTGCCGAAATGGCCGAAATTAGACGTGTCAACCGTGATGTCCTCCGCGTCCCATAGCCGCGTACATTTAGAATTCACCCTGTCCCACCGGATGCCGTAACGTTTGGCAATAGCCGCCTGGTTCCACATGAAACGGTCCATTTCGGAAACGTGGATCAGATCATTGTGCCTGTGGGCGTCAAAGTCGGCCTGTGTCACCTCCCCCGGCGCGCCATCTTTGCCGGGCGCGCCGTCCTGACCAGGCGCGCCGGTCGCGCCGGTCTCGCCCTTGATGTTCACGGCGGCGGGGTTGGCCAGACCGCCATTGTTGGTCCAGGAAAGGTTACAGGAAGCGTCGACCGCCGGGGTGTAATGCGGGCCTGTTTCACCCTGTACGCCCTGTTCGCCGATGAACGCGCCGCTCTCATAGGCGGTTTTCACCTGGTCGTACAGGGCCGCCCGGTCGTCTTCCGCGGCCGCGCGGTCCTGCTCGGCAGCCTCCCGCAGCCCTTCGGCCTCCGTCCGGTCCTGTTCCGCCGCGGCCCGCAGGCCCTCGGCGGTTTCGCGATCCTCCTCGGCCCCGGCGCGCAGATCCTCGGCGATGATGCGCTCACTCTCCGCCTGTACCCGCTCTTTTTCCCGCGTGGTGAAGTCTTCCACAAGCTGCAACGTCTCGTCCCGCGCGGCCTCGGCGCGGCCGGCGTCCGCTTCCGCTGATGCCGCGGACTGCGCCGCACTTTCCACGCTGCCGTTGACCTCATGTGCGATCTCCAGGAATTCATCAAGCCAGTTTGGCTGCGGCGGTGGCGGGGGCCCGCAAAGGCTGGGGGCGATGATGATGTCGCAGCGCCAGCTTTTCGCCACGCCGCCGTCCCGTCTCGCCTGTATCTCCATGACGAGCAGCCCGGGCAGTGCGGTTTCAACATTGGTCAGCGCGTAGCGGATAAAGCCGTTCCCGTCGGGCCGCAAATCAGGCGCGGCAACGTACGCCGGTTCGTCCCGGCGCAAAAAGAAAACGGAGAAAAACGCGTCCGGCCACTCCGCGAGCACGGGTTTCACGTCTATCGTCAATACCGTCGACAGGTTTTCACCGGCAACGCCCGCTTGCACAGGCGGCATGATCTCATAGAAACACACCTTGACTTCCCGCATGCAAACCACCCCTATATATTTCGTATCGCCCGCCGCAGCTCCATGACCGCCTCGGCCCTGGGCTGGCAGTCCTCGGTATCAGCGCTCCATACGGGCGCGGCCGCGACCACGCCGGCGCCAAGGGCGTTGAGCTTCGTATACACGGCTGCCAGAACAGCCCGTATTTCGGCGACGTGGGCCGGGAACGACTTGACGGACGTGGTGCCCGCGACAATGGCCTCGGCCCAAGCGGGCGCGGCAACACCGTACAGCGCGCATAGGTTCGCGGCCTTGTCGCGCGGCTCGTTCATGTGCGCGGCCTTGATCCTGGTCGTGCCCGGCACAAGTGGATCGTCCGTAAACGAGAGCGCCTGCACGGCGGCCGTCAGCGGGACCGTGTCGGATACCACGCCATGCGGATCCATCACCCGGAACGTATGCGTCCCGGACGTCGTGAGCTGCGTTTTGAAATACAGCGTCCCCGAATTGTCCAAGGCTGTCAGGTCCTGCCACGCGCCTGTCCCGGCCCGGTATTGCAGCTTGATCCCGAGCCCGGCCGGGTTGGCGGGCATTCGCAGCACGACCCAGAACGGCCCGTCGGGGCTGCAGGCAGCGGTGGCGGGCGCAAGGAGGACGGGCGCGGGCGGGGCCGCGTTTCTGTACATCAGGCCGGAATACGCAGGCTCCGTCTCGTCGCCGTTTGCCGCGACGCCCACGACCAGAAAACAAAACGCGTTTCCAAGCGGCATGCCGTTAAAAATCGATGAAGCGTCGAACGAAGTTACGCCGGGGCCCAGGGTCACAAAATTGCTCCAGGTCAGCCCGCCGTTTGTCGACGTTCTGTATTTGCTATAGCTGACAAACACGGGCGATCGCCAGGAACAAAGCGACGGAAGGCTGACATACCAGCCCGGCCCGGGGCTGAGCCTGTCCGGTTTGTAACCGGCGCGCATGACAAGATTGGACACGGCAAAACCGGAAAAAATACCGTCGGCGGTTTCGGCATAGACCTGATATTCAATCCGCTCACCCGTATTCAGGTTGGGCACATAGGCATAGGAAAGGGCATTGACATTGGCAAGGTTCACCCATGAACCCCACGCGCCGCCGAACGATTTGCGTGAATACTGCAGGTAATATTTCGATATGGCTGTGCCCGAAGCGACGGAAGGGTCCCACTGGATGGCAAGGCTGCCGCTTTCCCATATCGCCGGGGAAGCCTTCACGTTCGACGGCGCGGACGGAACCGCGGCGCGCAAAACCGCGACGGATTCGACAGACCACGCCGAGTTGTACGGAGGCCCCTTATCCACCAGGGTCTGTACCCGGAACTTGCGAAAAGCGCGCGGGGCCGGCAGGGCGGCATCCGTGCTTGCCGACGTATAGCCGCTGTTGACCGTTTTGAGAAAGGCCCAGTAGTCGAAAGTGTTCCCGTCAACGCTGTCGGAATACCAGATATCATATCCCACTATGCTGTTGCCGTCGCCGCTGTCCGCGCCGGACCAGCTCAGGGGAACCGAAGCCGCCGCGGTAACGGTCAAGGCGGGCGTCACGGTCTTTGGCGGGCTGGCGATAATATCCCTTGTTTCCATACAACCACCCTTTACGCGTAGAAACCGCCGACATAGTTGGCGATCCGGGTAACGGAGGAAATGGCCGTGCCGTTGAGCAGGACCTCGTAGAGCGCCTCCTGCCGGAGCATGCCGCCCGTCGCGATGTTGTTCTGCGTGAGCGACGGCCGCGAGGCGCTCCCGATGTTGGGGGACTGGTTGCCCGCGACCACCTTGAACTCGTGCGTGTCGGCCGTAGCGCCGCCACCGCGCCTAAACTCCGCCACGATCAGGTCCCGGCGGTACATGCCGGCGGTGCCAGACCCGATGGTCAGGGCATGGTTCTTTCCGGCCGGGATGCTGAGCAAATACCCCATGTTGCTGTACAGGCCTGAATCCAGGCGCACGGAGTTGTTGCTGACGACGGTCGCGGCAAGCCGGTTGTCCGCGTCCGTGATGCCCGACCCGGCGAACACGGCGCGGAACGCCTGCGCGTCGTCCTCCGCGAAAATATGCGGGGCCCAGTTGCTCGGGGTATAGATGGTGATCGCTTTTTCGGCCATGCTTACCGCTCCTTTCCTGCGCCCGTCTTTATACGGACGTATTGTCCCATAACCCAATGGTCTCCGTCTTTGTCTGGATCACTTCGCCGTGAGCGTCCATGGTCAGTATCTTCTCGACAACGGACGCTTTAGCGGCTATCCCGGTAAGGCGGTCCCTCGCGCCGACAATGTCGCGCAGTTCCAGTGACATTGTCAGCACGCCGGTGTCAATGCCAACGGCCGCGTCGCCGGCGAATTCCTTTGCCTTTTTCACCGCGCCCCTGAGCAGCTCATCGCGGGATTCGGCGTTGGGGTAATCATACTTGTAGACAACCTCATTCGCGCCGCCGAGCCCGTCTGGCCGGGTTTCGGAGATGGCGCCGTCGTCGTGGCGGTACACATGCAGGATCAGGCGGTCGAGCATTTCACCCTGGCCCAGGGCAATGATGTGGTTGTAGTTTTCCAGGCGGCCCCGGGACGATGTCATGTCCACGCCGTAGTCCTGGGACAGATCGATGCTGTGGGAGTGGTCGATGATCTGCCGCGCCCCGATCATGACCTTGCGAAGGCCGGATTGATAGCGGCAGTACAGCCCCATGCCGGCGCGCTCCAGCAAGCCCTCCAGCATCTCCAGCATTGTGGGGTAGCGATACTGACCGCTGACCGGAACGCCGCTGTCACCGGGATCGATGGCCACAAGATCGTCAAAGACGCTGCCGACGATGTACGCCAGGGCGAGGTTGGCCTCCATGGCCGGAACGACGAAATGGGTCTGTCCCTCGGGCGGCTCGACCACCTTCCGAAGCAGCATCCCGCGCCAGGTGGCGCCGGAAACGGAGATCTGGCGCTGTTTCGTGCTGTGCCGCACCTCGTCCACGCGCCCGCCCCATTCCGTTCCCGGAATGTACAGGTAATGCCCGACGAGTATCTTGGACCGCGCCCAGACGTCATTGTTCATGGTCAGCTGAAAGCTGTTCGCGGCCAGGTCCCCGTCCGCCCGGATAGACGCGTCATACTTGGCGTATTCATCGACAAACCCGATCTCCACGCGCTGTTCGTCCGCATGTATCAGATCCATAGCGGTTCGCTCCTTTGCATCAGCAGGGTCACGTCAAAGGCAAAGTCGCCGCTGAACGCCACCGTGGATACCCCGGCCGCCACGGGGGCGAACTGGTCATACTCTTTGTAGCGGGCGTCGAACAGGTTGACGGTTGACCCGTTGGAAGCCACCTTGTAGATCCTGCGTTGCATCTGGTCAATGACCACGCGCTCGCCGTCGGCTATACTCGCTTCCACGCCGTACATGACGCTGCCGATGTATACGGCCGGGTCCACGCAGGGGCCGTACATCGTGATGATTGCCGGCGTCGCGACATAATGCTCGTTGAGCAGCGACGAGTTCGCGTACCCCGTGCTGTACTGGTACGGGTGGCGGCCGTTATATGTCTTCCCAAACGCCGACACCTCCGCCGATCCGGCGAAGAATCGCTTCGTCACTTCCGTTAGCCAAAACGGGTGCGTGGCAGTGACGGACAGTGTCTTTTTCGCGTAATGATACGCAGCCTCCCAGCGGTCCAGGCCGGACGATACGCCCAGGTAGCAGATCATGTACTGCCCGTCCAGGTAAAACCTGCCCGGCGTCAGCGCGTAGATATCCGTTTCCGTGACGGCGTGCAGGCCGTTGAGCAGGGCGACGCATTCGGCCTCGGACTTGCCCCGGGCCACGATCCTCACCGTTTTCGTCTGCACGCCGCGGATGAACCGGGTCACGCTGCCGCCCACGCCGGAGGGCTTGCCAGCGGACACGGGCTCCCAGTTGAAATCACGCAGGTCGTACTCTTCGATCCGGAACCCGTCGCCGTCAAACCGCACAATTTGACGCTTGTGGTTCTCGTAGTACATTTCATGCTTGCTCACGCCAACGCCCCTCTCACCATGCGGGCCACCTCGCGCTGGTCGTAGTAGATCGACGCCTCGCCGAGCCCTGCCTGACGAAGCGCGCTGACCATCGCAACCGACAGCTTCGTGATCGTCTCGTCCGACAGGCCCATGTCCGTAAGCGCGCCGGTTTTGCTATGCGGGGACAAGGGAATGACCGTTGTCTGCCCGCCCTGCTGCCGGATAAGCTCCGGCCCGGCCTCGGCCACGATCGCCATGCCGTTGAGGAGCGAGCCTCCGGCGGCCAGCAGCGGGATTTTGGGGATGCTGAACCCGATCGACTGGCCGCCGACAAAGGGAATCCAGTCCGGGATATAGATGGAGAGCTGGTTGATCCCGTCGATGACGCCGTTGATCAGGGAGATGACCGCGTTGATCGGGGCCTTGGCGATGTTGCCGATCATGCCGAAGACGTTCCCGAACGTGTCGATGACCGCCTGCCAGGCGCCCTTCCAGTTCCCCGCGAACACGTTTTTCACAAAGTCGATCACGCCGGTGAAAACGCCCTTGATGTTCTCCCAGATGTCCTTGACGGAACCCAGCAGTCCGGTGAACACCTCGACAATTTTCGCGGAAACCGCCGTCCACGACTCCTGGAACACGCCTTTCAGGAAATCGGCAACGCCTTTCAGGACGTTTGTGACCGCCTCAATGACCGCCTTGACGCCGTCCCGGAACCACTCGCATTTTGTGTACAGCAACACGATGACCGCGATAATGCCAGTCACGATCGCGATGACCGGATTGGCCGCGATCAGGGCCATGAGCGCCTTGAACCCCGTGCCGATGCTCCCGAACATGCCGACGATCTGCGGGCCGTGGGTGATGATCGAGCCCAGCCCGGCGGTCAGCTTGCCGATCCAGATCAGCAAAGGGCTCAGGGCCGCGACGAACGCGAGAACCGCGAGGACAACCTTCATGGTCCCCTCGTCCATGTTTTGCAGCCAGCCCACAAGGCCGGACACCCATTCCACCACGCTCTGGATGATCGGGAGCAGGATGTCGCCAAACCCTATGGCCAGGTTGTTCACCTGGTTTTTCAGCATCTCCAGCTTGCTCTCGGTGGTCCCGTACCGCTGTTCCGCCTCGTTGGTCATGGCGATATTTTCTTCCCACGCCTCGCTGCCCATCTGAAGCGCTTCCGTGTACAGCTCGACCGCGTTGACGGAGCGCAGGGTCGTATCGCGCAGGCGCACCTCGTTCATCCCCATATCGTTCAGGGTGACAATGGCGGACTGGCCTTCCTCGTCGAGGCCGGCGAGGCCCTGCAAAAAGGCGAGGATCGCGCCGGGTGCGTCCTGGCCGTAGTTCTTTGTGAACTGCTCGGCGGTAACGCCGGACACGTCGGAAAAATCCTGTAGGCTTTGCGAAGCCTTCATCAGCTTTTTGAACTCGTCGGACGTATAGCCGAGGCTCTGGGCGACGGCCTTGAACTCGTCTTTGTTCGCGTCGGCCAGCATTTGCAGCTCCCGGAGCGTCATGCCCGTGGCGTCGATGACCTTGTTCGCCGCGGTCCCGGTTTCCGCGGCAACCTGCATCTGGATCATGAGCTTTGAGAACGCCGAACCGCCCATCTCGGCGCGGATCCCCACGCTGGACAGCACCGTTGCCAGGGAGAGGATCTCCGACTGGCTCAGCCCTATCTGCGTACCCGCGCCGGCCAGGCGCATGGACATTTCCATGATGGAGCTTTCCGTCGCGGCAAAATTATTGCCAAGCTGAACAAGAACGCTGCCTAGCCGGTCGAAGTTTGCGTAGTCCATCTTGGTGATGTTGGCGAACTGGGCGAACATCATCGCGGCCGCTTCTTCTGTCAGGTTGGTGGAGACGCTCAGCGCCGCAATCGCTTCCGTAAACGCGACAAGGTGTTCCGTCGGCACGCCGAGCTGCCCGCCCATCTCCATGATCCCGGCCAGGGCGGTGGTGGACATGGGAATGCGCTCGGCCATTTCCTTGATCGCGGCGGACAGTTTGGCAAACTCCTCCGGCGTGGCGGCCACCGTCTTCTTCACGCCCGCGAAAGCGCTCTCAAAATCGATCGCCGCCTTGCCGGCAAGCGTCAAGCCCGCGGCCGCGCCCGCGCTGACCCACTTCAGCTTTTTCCCCGCCGACTCCATCTTTGACCCGGCGTCCTGCAGGGACTTGCCGACCTTGTCCGTCCACTCGGAATGCTTCTTCAGCTCGCCTGTGGTCGACTTCAGCTGCTTTTCGTACCCCGCGAGGCTGGCCTCCGCGTAGGCAAGTTCCTTTCTCTTTTTCGAGATCGCGGCCTCGTCCTTTTCCTCCGCGCTGGTCATGCTCTCCAGCTGCCGCGTCAGGACAAGGACTTTTTCCCGTTGGTTCTCGATCGTGTCTTCCAGGAGCTTCTTCTTGGCCGTCAGTTTCTCGGTGGCCGTGGCGTTCTTGTCCATCATGTTGGTTTCGCGCAGATATTCCGCGTACAGGCGGCCATGCTCGTTGCTGATTTCCTTGAGCGTGTTGATATAGTCCACGCTGCCGTCAGCCTTGAACCGCAGCCCGATCTCCTGGACATGCTCGTTCGCCATGGGCTCACCTCCTTGCGCCGTGAATAAGCCAAAAGAAAAGTGACGCAAGGTCTTGCAACCATGCGTCGCCTGGGTTATAATATTCATGCCTTCGGGAAGCGAAAGCCTCCGGAGCGCCCTGTAGCTGAACGCCCTGTAGCAAACCTACAAGGCGTTTGGCTTTCCCTCTCAACAAAAGTGACGCTACCCCTTGCGGAAATAGCGTCACCGGGTTATAATGTGCGGGAAGGATGCCGTCAAGCCCTTCGGGAAGCGAAAGCCTCCGCGAGAACGCCCTGTAGCTCTAACCTACAGGGCGTTCAGCTTATTTCTTCCTGAGCAACTCTACAAGAAACCTTGTATACGCTATCAAGAGGCCCGCTGAACCGACCACGACCATGATCTTTTCATAGGTCTTCATCTGCGCAACCCCCCTTTCAGCGGAGGCGTCGCGCCCGTAGGTTTCCTTCACGCACAAACCCAAGTGAAGTATACACAAACACCGTGTCAATTGCAATAGATTCCGCGGCCCGTTCCCGCGAAAGGCACCGACCGCGCTCAAAGCTCGTCCCGGTACTTCACTTCGTACGGGTTGGGCTGCCCGTTCTGCTCCAAATACATGCCGCAAAGGCGCGTGTACTGGCACGGGTCGAGGAAGTAAAACTCCTCGATGGACAGGCCGATCATCTTGGCCGTGTGGATCAGGCGCGTGAAATCAGGCTCCCCACACGGCTCATCGGGTTTTTTAGGTGTCCCATCCTTTTCGCCGATTCGGAAAACTCCTCGAAAATTTCATGCAGAACCGTGAAATCATCCAACGAGATCGCCTGCGCGCTTTGTTCTTGGGTACATTGCGTGCCGCCCGCGCGGACCAGGGCCCAGAGCATGTACGCCATCGCGTCCATGGCCACGGCAAGCGCCTCGCCATAGCTGTCGTCCTCCGGGTCCGCCAAGGCGACCTTGGTTATATCCTTTTCGAGCTTTTTCAGGCCGCCCGGGAACCGGGTCATGAGCTGCATGGCGTACATGTTGATGCCGATGGGGAGTATCTCGCCGCTGGCAAGCTGTATTTCCCGCAAAGCGATGTTCATAGCTTATGTCACCGGCAGCGGCGCCAGCAGCGGCGCGGCGAAATACGCCTCTTCCGTGATCGCCGTCACACCCGAACCGATCAGCTCGCTATCATACTCGGTCTGGTACAGGTGATCCTCGGTCTCGAACTCATACGTCTGGATGTTCAGGGTCCGGTCCTGGGCGTTTGACCCGCTTTCGTTGGATGTCTGGGCGCTGTGGTTCGCGTCGACCAGCAGGCACTTCGGATACCAGACATAATCCGCCTTGCCGTCGCGCTTGGGGTACACGATCCCAATCGCGAAATACGCGCCCTGGTCAAACGTGCTGTGCATGATAAACCCGCCCGTCACTTTGTTCCCGCGCATCTCGGCCAGGATCTCGGCCGGGAACGCGACGTGCTGAATCGCGAGCAGGGGCGGCGCGGTGTTGGTCTCCTCGTCATAGATGCTGTTGGACGCGTACACGGGCGTCACGCTCCGCGATTCCGTGGTCTGTATCTGCGAGACGGTCCGCAGCCTGACCACATCGGGCTTGAAGGTCATTGTCCCGTCGTCCGCGATCGCGGTGATCCCGCAATAGTACATGGCGCCGACGCCCACGGGGCGCAGCGGTTTCTTGTTCGTAATCGACATGATGGTTTATCCTCCTTCCAGTCTTGCAAGCATGGCCTCGATAAGCTCCTGCCTGTGCGCCTCGAACGCCGGCCGCAAATGCGGGCGCGCGCGAACGGTGCTGCCCTTGGGCATGCGTTTCGCCACATACCCGCCCACGCGGTGCCCCGATTCCACGAACCGGCCGTAGAACCCCTTCCTGCCCCAGCCGAAATATGTTTCAAGGTTGTTCTTGTCCTGCTCGTACGCGAACCCGCCCAGCATCACGCCGCGCCGGCGCGGCCTGGGCAACGCCTCCATCAGCGCCCGCATCCGCTCGGCCGCCGCTGCCTGGGCGGAAAGCACGCTCTCCGGCTCCGCCTTCTTCATCTTGGCTTCGAGCACCTTTTGCAGTGTCAGGATCCCGTCGAACTTGACCTGGATTTCCGCGCCCACGGCTACACCTCTTCTTCCAGGTACAGGCTGAACAAATAGCTGATGAAGTCGTTCTCCGGATCATATCCCGCGTCGCAGGTAAACGGCATCTCCAGCTCGCGGAACAGGTCCTTGATCACCCGCACGTTCGGGTCTTCCTCGTCCCGCGTCATGTACTCCATGACAACGGTGGTTTTTTCCATGCACGCGCCGTTGCTGGCATAGGTCTGCGTGATCCGCGATTCCTGCCACACGGCGCGCGGCAGGGTCCGGTTGATGTCCCGGAAATGCACCACGGCGATCTCTTCCGGCAGGGTCGCCACCAGCTCACGAAACTCCGGCAATGTCATACTGCTCCGCCATCCTTTCCAGAGACAGGTCCATGCAGGTCAGCCGCTCGCCAATCCCGCGCCCAGTCTGCCCGGTCGTTTGTCCCTGGCCCTCAGTCACATACTGTACCTGCCGGATCGCGTACTGCTGTCCGTCCTCAAGCACCGCGATATCCTGCGTCGATACGTTCTCCAGCCGGGCGACCCGGATCAGCTTGTCGATCGCCACGTTCTGCTGGCCCGCGGTCCAGAACCTGTTCAGGCCCACCACGCGCTCCGCGTACCGGAGCCGGCGGTGTTTCACGGTCAGCCTCGGCTTTGCCTTCCCGCCGCGCTGCCCGTCGTTCACCACGGAATACACGCTGCACAGCCCGTCGTTAAACGTCTGGGTCGTCTGTTTCATCGTCCGCACTGTCCTCCGTTTCCTCGCCCAAGCACCTGTGCTGCATTTGCAAACACAGCAGGTCGTGCCGATAATCCGCCGCGAATTCGTTCGACGCGTTCGAGCGGTCGTACCGGCAGTAGGACAGCAGCAGCGACTGCGCGTTGCCTTCCGTCAGATAGTCGAGCGGTACACCGGCAATGTTGTCGATGTACCGCATTCCGCGTTCTATGATCCCCGCCAGCTTCGCGTCGCCGTCCTTGTCGGGCCATGTGATGTCAAGATAGTTTCGCACCTTCGCGAACAGCGTGGGGTCATTGACCATCCGGCATCACTCCTTGGAATCGTCCTTGGGCTTGCCTTTTTTGTCCTCGACAGCCTCGACAAGCGCGCCGTACCCGGCGCCGTTGATTTCCGCCAGCCGCTCCGGCGTTGTTTCCAGCTCCTCGCCCGCGCGACGGCGGCACTTGCCTCTTTTGTCAATGAAATCGCGAAGTACCTTCACTTTCATGTCAAATCCTCCTTACGCCGTCTTACGCCGTGGGAATATCGGAAAAGTTCGCGACGGACACGCGCAGGTCTTCCGGTTCCAGGCCCGAAATGTCCGCGTACACGAACGCGTTCTCGTCCAGCGCACGGCCATTGCCGTAGAGCTTGATCAGGTACACGCGCTCATCCTCCAGGAACCGGTACTCGTCCGAATACTCGATCCTGCCGCCCTTCGACGTGCCAAGGCCGAAGAAATACCTGCGCGGAATGCCGAACACGGCAAACCCGGCCGGCACGCCGTTGGACTGGATGATCGTGGTGGGGTAGGGGAGCACGTCCCGGTTGTACGACCCGTTCGTCGCGCGGATCGTGGTCGCCGGGAACACCTTTTTGTAATAGTCCGCGGGATTGACCGCCATGATCAGGTTGTTCACCGCGCGCCGCTTGTTGTTCGGGCCCTGGGACAGGGTGTCCAGGATCTCGCCGAACGTCAGGGCGTTCAGCTTGTCGACCGTGACGGGATCTTTGCGCGGGTACACGCTGTCCACCGCGCCCGAAAGTTTCCGCGTCATGCCGATGGGCTTGCCGTCCCCGTCGCCGTCCACGATCGCGGACTCAAGCTCCGCCGCCAGCGCCTCGGCCAGGATGGTCCGCACATACCGGTCCAGCCACTCCGGACCCAGGTCCAGCATGGCCTTGCACACCGGGATGAAGGCCGACAGCTTTTTGAGCGTCAGGTCGATCCGCATGAACGCGCCGGAGATCTCGTCCGTGATGTCCGAGCAAAGCTCGCCCCAGCCCGCCACGCCGTCCGACGTGCTCAGGATGAACTCGACAATCGCGCCGGTGTTCTGGAAGTTGATCATGTCAAGCAGCGGCCGCGCCTCGGTCAGGTCGTCAAAGACCATGTCGATGACAGTCCTGGGCAGCACCACGTCCACGTCGCTCAGGGCCGACTTTGGGTTCTTGCTGGTCATGGCGGTCACGAGCCCCTGGTAATAGGACCGCTCCTCGCTGGTCAGCACCCGAACGCCACGGCCCATCAGGATGTTCTGGTCGTTCGCCTGGATCAGGCCGCGCGCCTCCGCGAGCACCGCCTCCTGCAGCGTGTCGGCCCAGCCGGTGAAGGCCGACCGGAACGCCTGCTCGTCGTCCCCTTTCGACGCTTCAAACATGCGCTGGAACGCGGCGTTTTTCTCGGCTATCAGGGTATCAATGTTTTTCATGCTGGTTTTCCCTCCTGTTTTCTTGAAAACATGCCCATGAGCCTATTCACCGACAGGCTCTGTGTCGGCGGTGCGCAGTGGATTGCCTGTCCCAGGATTGCCTGGTCAATCCTTGCGGAAAGCCGGTTGCACACCATGTTGGCAACAAGATCCGCGCTCACAATGACTTCCACGCCCGGTTTCATCCGCTGCGCGAATGCCTTCCTCGCGCTGGCCGCCGCCGCGCTGTACTGTACCTCGCCGGCAAGTCCGGTGGCAAACCCCATGGACACCGCGTCTTCCGGCAGGATCCAGGTCTCCTCAGCGAACAGATCCCGCAGCGCGTCCTCTGTGATGCTGACCTTGCCAAGGTACACCGCAAGCGCCGCCTCATCGATCGTGTTCAGATCGTCCGCAGCCTTCTGGTGAGCGCCCGCGTTGCCTGCCGTAATGTCCCATACACGGTGCACAAACAGCAGCGAACCTTCCGACATCAGCCGTTCGTCCCCGGCCATGAAGATGGCTGCCGCCGCCGAGCACGCGAACCCGTCGCAGTACGTCGTGACCTTCGCGCGGCTCCGGTTCAGCGCGCTGACAATCGCCAGGGCTTCCGCCACCTCGCCGCCGTACGAGTTGATGTACACGTTGATCGCGCCGGCCCGCAGCGCGTCGATCTCTTTCACCAGGGGCGCGGCGCTCACGTCGTTGTCCTCCCACGGCCAGGACGTAATGTCCCCGTAGATGTACAGGTCGGCCGTTTCCGGGCCCACGGCCAGTTGGTAGTATCGTTTCATATGCTCACCATCCTCACTTTTTTGTCCGGTTCCCGGGCACGCCGGTTAGGTGGCATCCGTACCACCCCCGTCCGCGGCGTTGAGAAGGTCCTGGGCGGTCGCGTAGTTCTTGGTCATCCAGTGCTGCCGCGCCCAGGGCTCGTCGATCGGCTCGTCGCCCACCAGCTCGCGGATATCGTTCACGCAGAACACCCCGGACGATATGAGCTTGTCAATCGCCGTCGATACGCCCAGGAGATCCACGTGCTTGATGCTCTTCGTGTCAATGGTCAGGTAGTTCCCCGCGGCAAATCCGTCGTACCCGTTCCGTTTCCGGTTGATCTCCTCTTCCAGCATGTCGCACAGCGGGTCGATGCAGAACGTCAGGAACATGCTCAGCGCGTCCGCCAGCCCCGCCACCTCCCCACGCAGAAGCGCAGGGGGTATCCCGAACCCCTTGGCCGTAAAGTCCGATACGTCGTCGATCATGGCACGGATGTCCCTGGTGGAGT
>Ga0123353_10003237_pt1 | contig 20520 bp, 20 predicted proteins | sample TergutLab28metaG_3_FD_92763 | JGI IMG/M metagenome (GOLD analysis project Ga0123353, IMG submission 92763) | Labiotermes labralis P3 segment gut microbial communities from Petit-Saut dam, French Guiana - Lab288 P3 | ecosystem: Host-associated > Arthropoda: Insects > Digestive system > Gut ... | reverse complement strand
TCCAGGATATCGACGTCCTGTTCATGACCACCGCGCAAACACCATCGCTGCCAGGGTTCGTAGAGCAGATCGCGGATATCCGATAGTTCCAGGGGTGCTACATAATGAATAGAATTAGATGTTTCCTGTCACTCTTGTTGGCGACCCTGGCCGCCTTCGCAGTTATGCCGGGCCCCAACGCGCAGTCCCACTTTGCGCCCACGCAAAACGAGACTGCGCAAGATGAAATTTGCGTCTATATAGACGGCGAGCTCGTATCCTTCCAGGGCCAGGGGCCTGTGATCGTGGAGCAGAGGACCCTCGTTCCGGTTCGCGGGATTTTCGAGTCGCTGGGATTCACCGCCGAATGGGAACAATCAGCGCAAACGGCAACTCTGTCCCGCCCCGGCACTGCTATAACTATCAAGGAAGGGGACACTTCTTTTATTGTCAATGGCGCCGAATATGACCTCGATGTCCCGGCACAGGTCATAAACGGCCGGGTAATGCTTCCATTCAGGGCGCTGATAGAGAGCGTCGGCTATCACGCCTATTGGGATGCGGCGAACCTGGCTGTGTTAGTCTTCACGGACAGCCCTGTTGAAGGCTACAACGGCGATGACGAGTCCGGCAGCACGCAGCCAACGGATAGCCACCCCGCCGACCCGCTCGCGCAGCTCAGGAAAGACTTCACCTTGCCCCCGCCCGCCGGACGCCGGGTGACCCAAGGCCAGCCTTTCGGCGTAGATATACACTACAACCCGGACGCGCTCCTCCACGGTAAATTCTACGTCGACGGCAACTCCGTCAGCAGATTTATCGGCGTCCTGAACTCGTTTCGGGATAAGCTCCCGGAACCCGCCCGGATTTTCTGCCTCCTCGTGCCAACGAGCGTGGAATTCCTGGACGAAGGCAAAAGAGCGGGCATTGCGGGGCAGTTCGGCCCCATCCAAAGCATCTACGGCAGGCTTGGCAGCGGCGTCACCCCAGTCGACGCCTATAGCCGCCTCGCGGAACGCGCGGGCACGGAATACCTCTACTTCCGCACCGACATACACTGGACGGCCCTGGGCGGTTACTATGCCTATCTGGCATTCGCCGAAGCCGCAGGGCTTGACCCGATAACGATCGATAATTACATCGAGTTTGCCATACCGAATTTCATAGGGCTGCACGTCACAGGGACGCCAAGCAAGGCCGTGGTAACCAGCCCTGATACGTTGTACTATTACGTGCTGGACAACGGCACGACGTTCTCCCGAAGGTTTTTCAGCCTCCCGGGCGAATCCGGCGCAGCAAGCTACAAGTTATTCTTTGGCGGGGACCACGCGCTCATCGATTTCACATCGTCGAACAAGAACGGCAAAACCCTGATCGTCATCAAGGAATCATACGCCAACGCGTTCATCCCCTGGGCCGCGCCGCACTACGAAAGGGTAGTAGTAATAGACCCGCGCCACTACGACGGGAAGGTAAGCGCGTTCCTGACAAGCGCGCGCGGGCAAGCCTCTAAAGAAACGCAATCCACCGGGTCGCAGAATGGGCCCCGCACCGCCCCCCCGCACGATATCGACATCCTGTTCATAATGTCCGCCAACGCCCCCTCATACCCAGGCTTCGTATCGAACATAGCAAACCTCGTGCAATGAGAGCGAAGACGAACTCGGTGAGCGGCGTCGTAGACAATATGTAGATACTGTGCTATATTGCGTTAGGGTGGTGAGGAATGAGCGTGTATTATAAGTATAGTGAGCAAGAAATGGCTTACCTGCGGGGAAGGGACAAAAAACTTGGGGCAATCATTGACCGCGTTGGAATGATTAAGCGTGAAGTCAACCCGGACCTGTTTTCTTCCCTTGTAGAAAGCATAGTCAGCCAACAGATTTCCTCTAAAGCTGCTGACACCATATGTGATAGACTGAATGAAATGAGCGGGATGGATGCCAAAAAGCTTCACAGCTTATCAGCAGAGGACTTGCACAACTGCGGCATGTCACTGCGTAAAGCAGGATACATAAAAAACGTAGCCGAAGCAGCCGTTAATAAAATTATAGATTTTGAAACCCTCGCTTGTAAGAGTGACCAGGAGATAATTGAAATCCTGACCGCGCTGAAAGGAGTCGGCGTGTGGACAGCGGAAATGCTCCTTATTTTCTCACTAATGAGGCCGAACGTTGTAAGTTATGGCGATTTAGCGATACGGCGCGGCATGATGCGGTTGTACGGATTGAAGGAACTGCCGAAGGAGCGTTTTCAACGATATGCCAAGCGATACGCGCCGTATGGGTCTGTGGCGTCATTGTACTTATGGCATATCTCTGTTCCCGATTTTGAAATGTGAGTATTATAGGTAAGCGCTTGACAAAACGAGTTCATTCTGTATAATGAGTATTTAGTAAAACATATTGAGTAAAATGTAAATCAATGTCTAATGGTTTACAGGTAGGTAACATATGTTCAAAAGAAAACTGGTATCACAACTCACCGAAAGGCTGTCCGAGCCGCGTAAGTTTATTCAGATCGTGGTCGGGCCCAGACAGACGGGCAAGACGACGGCGGTAACGCAAGCCCTTGAAGAACTCAATTTGCCGACGCATTTTGTCAGCGCGGACGATCCGAGCCTCAATTCATCGGAATGGCTGCGGAACGAATGGGAGCAAGCCCGCGCCCTTGCAAAGAGCGGCGAAGCTCTGTTCGTTGTTGACGAGATACAAAAAATCAAAGGCTGGTCACCCATCGTCAAGCTCCTTTGGGACGAGGACAGCAGGCTCCATTCACCGCTTAAAGTAGTCCTCACCGGCTCGTCCTCGCTTCTGTTGCAGAAGGGGCTTGCGGAATCCCTGATGGGACGGTTTGAAATACTCTATTCGCAGCATTGGAATTATGCCGAGTGCAAGGAAGCTTTCGGGTACAGCCTTGACGACTTCCTGTTTTTCGGCGGTTACCCCGGCGCGTCTGCGCTTATAAACGATGAAGCGCGTTGGGCGCGGTATATGGGTACGTCTATAGTAGAGCCGACTATCTCGCAGGATATTCTGATGATGGAGGAAGTGCGAAAACCCACGCTGCTCCGTTCCCTTTTTATGCTCGGTTCCGGGTACAGCGCACAGGAATTGTCCTTTACGAAAATGCTCGGACAACTCCAGGACGCGGGAAACACGGTGACATTGGCGCATTACCTTGAATTGCTCGGCAAGGCGAATATGCTTACCGGCTTACAGAATTATTCGGGCAATCAGATACGCGCCCGTAAAAGCTCGCCACGTTTCATGGTTTACGATACCTCACTGATGACATACGCAGACGGCACGAACAGGCGGCGTCTGCTTGACAACCCGACGGACAGGGGTCGGCTCGTTGAGAGCGCTGTGGGCGCGAATTTGCTTGCCAGAGGTAAAGAGGAAGGCTTTGAAGTTTATTGGTGGCGCGACAGGGGCAACGAGGTCGATTTTGTCATTAAAAAAGGCAGCCAACTTACAGCCATAGAGGTAAAAAGCGGCAGGGTGAAAGGTGTCGGGGGCAGCCTTGTTTTCAAAGGGCTTTACCCCGAAGTCTTGACCCTTATCATCGGCAGCGTCAACTACGGCTTAGAGGATTTTCTATTGGGCAAAAAGCCGCTATTTCTGTAAATCTGTCCATGAACGAACCTTGACTCAGTTCATAGTGACGTTAAATACTGGTATAATCTGCGATTTCAGGAGAATATGCATCCATAATTGGATATCATTATCATGGCAATAATTGGGTATTGCCTGGGTTTCTTCCCATGTATCAACGGTTTTGCACATTCTCCACATGTTTGTCCACATTAGTTATGTCAACGCTGCCGGAAACGATTATGCAACAATACCCGAAAGCAGTTGCAAGTCACTCACGCAGCTCTGCTTAAATAGCGCACCGCAGGGGATCCCGGGTCAAGCCCGGGATGACGAGGTCTGGTAGTGCGTTTGCGGGTATGTGTTGCTTTTTTTCTGGGGGCGGTGTAAAATGGCGCAGAAATATTGGGCAACGAAAACATTTGTCTGTTGACTGGCTAGGAGTGGTTTTTTGCTAGAGGCCGGGAAGCCGAGTTTTATCAAGGGCGCTGCTATCTTGACTGCGGCTTCGATTTTCGTCAAAATCGTCGGCGCCATATACAAGCTGCCTATCTATAATATCCTCGACGACGCTGGGGCGGGGTCCTTTCAGGTCACTTACAGCGTGTATACGCTGATACTCACGATCTCTGTCGCCGGGATCCCGGCGGCCTTGTCGCGCCTGGTTTCCTCTGCGGCAGCTAACGGGGAGCACGGTCTGGTGAGGCGGTATTTTTCGGTCTCCATGCCGGCGTTCATGCTGATCGGCATGTTGGCGATGCTGCTGATGTTCTTCTTTGCGGATGCGTTTGCGAGGCTCATGAACAACTCCATGGCGGCGCACGGCATCCGCGTCCTGGCGCCCGCCGTGTTCTTTTCCTGCATCATCTCCGTCTACCGGGGGTATGCGCAGGGGTTTGAGGACATGATCCCGACCGCCGCGTCCCAGGTGGTCGAGGTCTTGTGCAAAGCCGCGTTCGGCATTGCTGCGGCGATGTGGCTCGTACGCGCAGGCGCCGAGTCCGACATCGTGTCCGCAGGGGCGATCATGGGCGTCACGCTCGGCCTCGGGCTGGCCATCCCCCTCCTCATGCGGTACAAATCGAAGCTTGACCGGGGGCGCCCCCCTGCGCCCGACAAAACGGCCCTGCCGCGGTGGCCGGGCGTCCTCGGCCGTATCATGGCTGTTAGCGTCCCGATCACACTCAGCGCCTCGTTCATGGCTATTATGGTCGTCATTGACAGCAGCATCATACTCGGCAGGCTCCAATCAGCGCTCGGATTCACCGAGCTGGAAGCGAGCGCGCTTTTCGGCATCTATTCCAGAGTGATGACGATCTACAACCTCCCGCCCTCTCTTGTCGTGCCGATTTCCATAAGCATTATCCCGGCGATAGCCGCCGCGCTCGCCGCCAAGCGGGCCGGCGAGGCCGGCCTCATCATGCGGTCGTCGGTTAAGATCGTGAACCTGCTCGCTATGCCCGCCGCCGCCGGCATGATAGCGCTCGCCTCCCCGATACTGATCGCGCTCTACAGTGAGACACGGCAGCTCGCATCGACTATGCTCCTCATTATGGGCGCCGCTTCGTTCTTCGCGTGCCTGCAGTACATAACCACGGCCATCTTGCAGGCAAACGGGCACGAGCGCGTGGCACTGATGACTTTCCCCGTCGGCGCGGCTCTGAAGATAACTCTTGGCTATTTCCTTGCGGGGAACCCGAATATCGGTATTGTCGCTTCGCCGATCGGTACGCTCGCGTGTTTCATCGTGATTTCGTCCCTGAATATCGCCTTCATACTGGCGAGGGTCAAGGAGAGGCCCAAGTTCAGCAGCGTGTTCGTGAAGCCGCTTCTGTGCTCTGCGGCTATGGCGGGGGCTGCGTTCCTCGCGTACCAGGCTCTGTTCCGGGTTGGCGCCGGGTTCATCGGCGCTGGGCGCTTCGCAGTCGCTTTCTACCTTGCGGTGGCTATCTCCGTCGGGGTCGCCGTCTACGGCGTGCTGATCGTCGTTTCGCGGACCGTGACGATGGAAGACATGAAACTCGTTCCAAAGGGCGCGAAGCTCGCAAAGCTCTTGAGGGTAAGGGAGTAAGAGGCAAATTAACCTTGTTCAGGCGAAAATATTGGTTTTATATGTGTTTTTCACCAAAATATTCGTAAAACTGACTTGCGAAAAGAGAAAAAGTATGGTAGATTTTGAAAACAAACCTAGATACGATGTTTATGACCTGAAAATCCTCATGGGTTTGTTGCGCGGACCCGGCGGTTGCCCATGGGATTCAGAGCAGACGCACGAGAGCATCCGGCGCAACCTGCTTGAGGAGGCTTACGAAGCAGCAGAGGCTATCGACAACGGCGACGATGCGCTCCTAATCGAGGAACTGGGCGACGTCCTGATGCAGGTCGTGTTCCACGCGGATATCGCCAACGGGTGTGGGCGGTTCGACCTTGACGACATTGCCGACGCAACGTGCAGGAAACTGATCAGGCGGCATCCCCATGTTTTCGGGGACGTCAAGGCCAGAAACGGCAAGGAGTCGCTTGTTTTTTGGGAAGACATCAAGCGCGAGGAAAAGCTGCTGGATTCGGCGGCGGGCGCGATGCGATCGGTGGCGGTCAGCCTACCGGCCCTTTGGCGGGCTGAGAAGATACAGAAGAAGGCCGCAAAGGTGGGGTTCGACTGGCCGGAGCATACCGGGGCACTCGATGCTTTGCGCGAGGAGCTGCGGGAGCTTGAGGAAGCGATTTCATTGGGCGGGGACGTCGAGGGCGAGCTTGGTGACCTGATTTTTTCGGCAGTGAATGTTGCGCGTTTCTTCGACGTCGACCCTGAGCGGGCTCTCGGGCTTTCGAGCGACAAGTTCATTTCTCGTTTTTCCCGGCTGGAAAGCGCGGCCAGGGACAGGGGATGGCGCCTTGAGGACATGAGCCTCGATGAGATGGAAGACCTCTACCGAATAGTGAAGTTAGAGAAGTGATCCTTCTTTAATGTATAAAAAATAATCGATTGAAAATATTAGGAGGACGAGTATTTATGAACAAAACTGAGCTTATCAATGCCATCGCGGCAAATTCCGGGCTGTCGAAGAAGGACAGCGAGAAAGCCCTCGTAGCGACTATTGACGCAGTGCAAGAGGCCCTCGTCGCGGGCGATAAGGTCCAACTCGTCGGGTTTGGCATATTCGACGTGAAGGTACGCGCAGCTCGCATTGGCCGCAATCCCAAGACGAAGGAGCCCATCAATATCCCTGCTACCAGGACCCCGCAATTCAAGGCAGGAAAAGCCCTCAAGGATGCTGTCGCGAAGTAGAATACGAAAATTGTGGTGAAATAATTCATTATGTCTGATACAATAGCGGCGCGGGGACTACCGCGCCGCTGTTGTGTGCGGGGAAAATAAGCCCGATGGGTTGTGGGGCGGAGCCCCACGTTAGATGTTGAGGATTATTCTATGAGGCTTGACAAGTATTTGAAGGTTTCCAGGCTCATCAAGCGCCGGGCGGTCGCTAATGAGGCGTGCGACAGCGAGCGGGTCAGCGTCAACGGGCGCCCCGCCAAGGCGTCATACGGTGTGAAGGTCGGGGACGTCATCGAGATCAGGTTTGGCCAACGCACGCTGAAGGTAGAAGTGCTGAGCGTCTCGGAGCACGCGACCAAGGCCGACGCGGCAGCAATGTACAGGGAGATCGTATAAAATCGTATAGATTTGATTTAGGGGCGGGGATAACGTGTCTGAGGTTGTGCGGAAGCTTGTAAAGCGCCTTTTTGGCAAGGACTTGGGTAGTGAGACTATCAGGTACCTTGCCGTCGGCGGGCTAACCACCCTACTCAACTTCGGAGTGTTCACCTCTCTTTATCAGGTTGTAGGCCTTGGCGTCACGGTCAGCAACGTGATTTCGATATCCATCGCCATCGTTTTCGCCTATTTTGCGAACAAGCACATCGTCTTCAGGAAGCGCAGCGACTCGTTTCCCGACTTGGCGGTCGAGTTTGGCAAGTTCGTCGGCTCCCGCCTATTCACTATGGCGCTCGAGGTTGGCGCCGTCGAGCTTTTCTACAATGTCCTCGGGCTGGACGCGCGTTTGGGAAAAATCTCGGCGCAGGCCATTGTCGTCGTAGCGAACTACCTCATAAGCAAACTTATCGTTTTCAGGAAAAAGAAGGAGATTCAATGAAATATATCGATTTGCATTGCGACACATTGATGAAGTGCTATCTTGACGGGACGCCCCTGCGCGAGAACGGTGCGCAGGTCGATCTCGTCCGGCTCAAGGACGTGGAATCGATGGCGCAGTGTATGGCGATCTTTGTCCCGACGCATGATGTGGCAAAGGAGTATGGGGTCACGCTAGCTCCCGGCGATTATTTCGACGCCTGCGTCGAGATATACCGCCGCGAGATCGGTGCGAATGCGGACCTTGTAGCGCCTGCTTTAAGCGTGCAGGATATCATCGGCAATGACAAAGCGGGCAGGGTGTCGTCTATCCTGACGCTGGAGGACGGCGTCATCGTCGACGGGAGGATGGAGCGCCTGGACGAACTGTTCGAAATCGGGGTGCGCCTCATCACGCTGACATGGAACTTCGAGAACTGTTTCGGTTTCCCGCAGAGCGCCGACGCCGACGCCATGAAACTCGGCCTCAAGCCCTTTGGCATCGACGCGGTCTGGCGCATGAACGAGCTGGGCATAATAATCGACGTCTCGCACCTATCTGAGGGGGGCTTCGACGATGTGGCGCGGTATTCCGGCAAGCCGTTTGTGGCGAGCCATTCGTGCAGCCGCGAGCTTTGCGACGTGGGGCGCAACCTCACCGACAGGCAGCTCCGGTTGCTCGGCGACAAGGGCGGCGTCTGCGGCGTGAACTTTGCCCCGATGTTCCTGGAGAAAGGCGCCGGACTTGCGACGATAGGCGCGGTCGTGAGGCACATCAGGCACATCGCCGACCATGCAGGAATCGAGGCTGCGGCTTTCGGCTCGGATTTCGACGGGTTTACAGGGGATGTAGAGTTTGGCGGTTGTTCCGGTATGCCTCTCCTCATTGAAGCGTTGCGGAAGGAGTTCCGCGAATGCGAGGTGGAGAAGATATGCTACGGTAACGCCCTGCGCCTTTTCTGCGAAACGATGGATTAACTTTTCTGCGAAATCAAGGATTAAATCATGGCCTAATAACTTGTAAAAATAATTTCAAAATACCTATTGACATTGAAGCAGCTTTATACTTTATCATCATAATGCACAACAGGTCGGCAAAATTCGACACCTTGACAATTCATCGCTATGTGTTAAAATGAGCAGACAATTATAACTGTTGAAGGAGGTAGCTTTATGCGCAGATTATCTATGAGGATCCTGGTTCTTTTATTCGCATTGTCTATCCTCGCATTCGCCGTTCAAGGTTGCGGAGGCGGCGCGGGCGGTGGCGGGGGCAACCAAGACAGCGAGAAACTAGTCATCGGAGTCCTGGTGCCAACGTCGGGCACAGAGGCCCAGTACGGCAGCGACATGTTTAGGGCTTACCAGTTGGCAGTGAGCGAAATCAACGCAGCGGGCGGCATCAGGGGGCGGCAGGTCGAGTTGTTCCAGGCCGACGACGGGTGCGACCCGAACATGGCGAGTCAGGCGGCGGCAAGGATCATCTCCCAAGGGGTGGATTTTGTCGTCGGCGGCTACTGCTCCGGCGCCACCATACCGGCCCTGCAGCAGTTCTATGACGCGAATCTGCTTATGCTCATCTCAGCCGCGAACTCCACCAGGATCACCGAGCAGGGCCACAACCAGACGTTCATGGTCAACAGCCCGGGGTCCCACGCCGTGCTTACGCTTGCCGGCTTGTGCAAATGGCTGGGGACGCAGAGCGTAGCGCTGATCCACCAGGGGTGCGACTATACGAAAAACCTCTCCGACCTGAGCGAAGTCGGGCTCCAGAAGGAAGGCATTGGCATCGCCACTGTCCAGATGATGGAAAAGGGCGCAGCCGACGTGTCGGCGATCGTGACGGCTATACGCAACTCCGGGGCTGACTTCGTCTATTGGTGCGGCTATTTCGCCGACGGCTCCAATGTCATTAAGCAACTCCGCAGGGGCGGCTTCACCGGGCACATCGCAGTGGGCGACGGTTCTTCTTCGGTCGAGCTCATCGAGGCCTGCGGCCCGGACGGCGAGGGCGTGTTCGTGACCAGCCCGCCGTTCGTTGAATTCTCCGAAGGCGGGGAGGCGTTCGTCGCGGCTTACAAAGCTATGTTCAACGTGAACCCGGACACTTACGCGACCCTCTGCTACGACACGATATATTTGTTGAAGAGCGCGATTGAAAAGGCTGATTCGTTTGAAACGGACGCAGTCCGTCAGGCCGTGCAGAATATCGAGCTCCAGGGTTTGTCCGGGCACATCATGTTTACCCCGGATCGCGAACCAGCCATCTCGAACTTCATAATCCTGCAGATCGAGGACGGGGCTTTCAAGAAGATAATCCTGCCATAGGATTCTAAGGTTTTTCAGGGCCGGGGTTCAGGGACGGCATCCCTGGGCCCTGAGCCCCGGGGCATGGCGGGCGCAGCCTGCTCTGGTCCCCAGGAGTTATCCAGGCGCAACTGTTCAGTGGGTATCCGGAAATCCAATCGGCGAGGGGTGTTATCAGCGTGTTTTCTATTTGGGAAATTTTATTCCAACAATTGGTGAACGGCCTGATCCTGGGCTCATTCTATGCGCTGGTCGCCATCGGGTATTCGATGGTGTACGGGATCATCAAGCTTCTCAATTTTGCCCACGGTGACATCTATATGACCGGCGCCTTTGTCTGCCTGATCGCATTTGGCGTACTGTCGGCGTTCCTACCCGGCTGGCCGGGGGTGATATGCGCGATACTGGTGGGGATGGTCCTTGTTGGCCTCCTTGGCTGGCTGACGCAGCGCCTCGCCTACAGGCCGATGCTGGGCGCCCCCAGGCTTTCGCTCCTGATCACGGCTATCGGCGTCTCATTGGTGATATACAACGCCGTGATGGTCATAACAGGCAGCAGGCCGCAGTTCTTCACCAGTGGCATCGACAATGCCGCAGGCATACAATTTGCGAATATCACTGTCACCTATGTCCAAATTGTCATGATCGCCATTTCCGCCGTGTGCATGATCGCCCTGACAGTCTTTATCGGCAGGACGATGACCGGAAAGGCCATGCGCGCCATTTCCCTGGATCAGGACGCTTGCAGGCTGATGGGGATCAATGTGCATATGGTGATTGGCTTTACGTTTATGATAGGTTCGGCACTGGCCGCAGTTGCCGGCGGCATGGCCTGCGTGTACTACGGTAATGTCCAGTATACTATGGGCTTCATCATAGGCCTGAAGGCTTTCACGTCGGCGGTCATAGGAGGCATAGGCTCCATCCCGGGGGCGATGCTTGGCGGACTCTTGCTGGGGCTGCTCGAAGCCTACGGCACGCAGTTCCTCGGTTCCGAGTGGAAGGATGTCTTTGCGTTCGGCATACTGATCCTGATCTTGATCTTCAGGCCGAACGGCCTTATGGGTACGACGACAGTGGAGAGGATGTGACCCATGAAACTGATTGAACGAGCCTTTGGCTTGATGGATAATGCCATCATAAAATACACTACGGTAGGCGCATTGTTCCTGTTCATGGCGCTGGTCCCGACGTTCGCCAACAATTACATCCTGGAAGTGCTCTGGAACGCCATGTTCTACATGCTCCTTGCGCTTGGGCTGAATATTATTGTTGGATATTGCGGCATGTGCGACCTGGGGTTTGCGGCGAAATTCGCCATAGGGGCGTACACGACCGCCATCCTCGTCAAGACCTTTGCCTGGAGCTTTTGGTTGACGCTGCCCGTGTCCATACTTGTCTCGATTCTGGCAGCCGTGCTTATCGGTGCGCCGACGCTGAAGCTGCGCTCCGACTATCTCGCCATAGTCACGCTTGGGTTTGCCGAGATAGTGCGCCTTACCGCGCGGAACCTGGCAATCACGGGTTCTGCAAGCGGCATCCACGGGATAACCAGGCCGAGCTTCCTCGGCATCCACCTGACCCAGCCTGTCCACTGGCACTATGTCTTTCTGGCGCTGGTCGTGCTGTTCTGCTTCGTCTCTTACCGCTTGCGCTACTCGCGCTTCGGGAGGGCGCTGGCATTCATCCGGGAGGACGAGGACGCTGCGGCTGCCATGGGCATCAATGCTACGCGCTATAAGCTGTATGCATACATACTCGGGGCTGTCCTGGGCGGCCTCGCCGGGAGTTTCTTTGCGGTGAGGATGGCGTCGATCTCCCCGATGTCCTTCGGTTTTATGCAGTCCGCAAATGTCCTGCTGGCCGTCATACTGGGCGGCATGGGCAAAATCCCCGGGGTTATCATAGGCGCCGCATTCTTTGCGATCTTCCCTGAATTATTCCGGAACATCCCGGTAGTCGCGGACATGAGAATGCTGTTTTTCGGGATATTGCTGGTCGTGGTCATGATTTTCAGGCCGCAAGGGTTGTGGCCGGACCGCACCAGGTTAGCTGACCAGCCGTCCGGCGGATCGAAGAGGTGATGGGGTATGCTGCAGATTAGCGATGTTACAATGCGTTTCGGCGGCATTGTCGCCGTTGACAATCTAAGCTTCGAGGTCGAGAAGGGGTCGATCACGTCCCTTATAGGGCCCAACGGCTCCGGGAAGACTTCGCTGTTTAACTGTGTTACCGGATTCTATCAAGCGACGTCCGGCAGTATACTGTTCGAAGGCAAGCAGCTCGTGGGCGTCAAGCCTTATTCGATCACGCACATGGGCATAGTCCGCACATTCCAGAACGTCCGGCTGTTCAAGAACATGACTGTGCTCGAAAACGTCATGAGCGGCGCACACAGCGTGAGCAAGCAGGGTGTGGTCGGAGCGCTGCTTCGCCATCCGGCGCAAAGGCGCGAGGAGCGCGATATCCTGGACAATGCGGAATCCTGCCTCGATTACGTCGGCATATTGGATAAGAAGGATACGCTGGCAAAGAACCTCTCCTACGGCGACCAGCGCCGCACCGAATGGGCGAGGGCCCTGGCCGCGAAGCCAAGGCTGCTGCTGTTCGACGAGCCGGCAGCAGGCCTGAACCGCGAGGAGAAGGAGAAGTTAGTCCAACTGATCCGCCGTATCCGCGACGACCTGGGGATCACGGTCCTGTATATCGAGCACGATATGGAGCTTGTCATGAAGCTTTCCGAAAAAGTGGTCGTCATCAATTTTGGCACCAAAATAGCGCAAGGGGCGCCAAGCGATGTGCAGTCTGATCCTCGCGTCATTGAAGCCTATCTGGGCAGTGAGGAGGAAGCGGTTTGAGCGAAGCGTTACTGAAAGTTGAAAGCCTCGAAGCCGGCTATGGGAAGGTTACGGTCCTCAAAGGCATTAGCTTCGAAGTCGGGGCTGGGCAGATAGTCACGCTCCTCGGCAGCAACGGCGCCGGGAAGAGCACGACGCTCCGCACGATTTCCGGCCTGCTTGCCCCCACTGCGGGCAAGGTGTATTTCTGCGGTGAAGATATTACGAACATCCCCGCCCACGAGGCCGTGAAGAGGGGCCTGATTCATCTGCCGGAAGGCAGGAGGATATTCAAGGACCTCACCGTCAGGGAGAACCTCGAACTAGGCTCCTATGCGCTAAACGACAAAAACGAACGCAAGCGCCTCCTGCAGGAAGTGCTTGACCGCTTCCCAATCCTTTCGCAGCGGAGCAGTCAGGCGGGCGGGACGCTATCCGGCGGCGAGCAGCAGATGCTGGCGATTGGGCGCGGGCTGATGTCGCGGCCCAAGCTGCTGCTAATGGACGAGCCGTCCATGGGGCTGGCGCCGATCATCGTAGCCAACATCACAGAGATCATAAAGGGCCTCAACGAGGAGGGCGCGACGATTCTGCTTGTCGAGCAGAACGCGAAGATGGCGCTGGGCCTGGCCGACTACGGGTATGTCCTGGACACCGGGAACGTTGTCCTCGAGGGGAAGGGCTCGGAGCTTCAGAAGGACGAAAAGGTAGTAAAGGCATACCTCGGAGGATAGGGTATTGGGGGGCTGTTGGGTGAGAATTCCGCTTGTATTCCTATTGTCTTTGGCAATAATCGCAGGGCTATCCGCGTGTGGCGTCGGCGCCCCTGACGCAGACGCCAACACTGGCAATGACACTGGCAATGACAATAGCAATGGCAATAGCAATGACAATGGCAATGACGCTGGTAACGACGCGGCTGCCGACTGGGCCGCCAGGTTCGCGGCCGACTCCGCGCTGTTTGCGGAGCTATATCCGGTCAGTGGGGAGAACCCATATGTTTTCGCGACCTTCGATGAGCTTATAACGCAAATAGACAACGGCACAGGCGTCATCGCGTTTGGCTTCCCCGCTTGCCCGCGCTGCCAGAACGCCTTCCCCGTACTCGAAAAGGCGTTCAAGGAAATGGGCATGGAGCGGCGCGGCGGGCTCAGCGGCAGGATTCTTTACTACGATATCCTAGAGGACCGCGAAGCGGACAACGAGCGGTATCAAGCCCTCGTTGATCGCCTCGGCGGACATTTGCGACCCGACGACAGCGGAAACCCGAGGATTTTCGTCCCCGACATTTTCTTCGTAACCGCCGGGAAGGTGGTCGGGAACCACCTCGATACGGTGCCCGGTGTGGAAGACCCGTTCGACCCCTTGAGCGACGAACAGGAAGCCGAGCTACTAAAAATTTACTTGGACTTCATCCAGATCGTCAAGGATTGCAATTGCTAGAGAAACGCTTTATAGATAGTGCAGCTTGTATAGCCCTGTTACCGGGTCGCAGTCTTCGCTGTCTACGAATATGCCCTTGCCCGAGGGCAATATGGCTGCCTCTTCACGCCTGATTTTCCTCCCCAGGCGCTTTTGCGTTGCTTCTACGGCCTTTCTGTGCCTTGCGTCCGTGTTCCTTAGAAAACTTGGCATGTTTTTTCCTTTGACCATGCCCAGCCAGTCGATGGTCATATGCTCTCGCAACGCTTTTTCATCGACGCCCTGCTGCTTCTTGCAGTATTCGTAGATTTTCTCCGCGTAGTCGGCCAAATCCAGCCCGTGGTTAGTGGCTTCGGAGCCCAATCCGTGGTACAGCGCGAATGGGCGCAGCCTTGACGCCGATAGGGTGTATTCCAACGTGAGCAGAAAACGCCGTTTGTTGCATGTGTGTTGCAGTGCGTTTTCTGCTAATTGCAGTGTTTGTATGTCCTCCCCGCTCAGCCATTTCGAGCTTTGTATTTGGTATGGCGGCGTTTCGGAATATCGGATGCCCAGGGCGTCGGCTTTCCGGCGCAGGGCGCTGCCATGCAGCAGCTTCAGGAAACCAAGCTGCAAAGTGTGCGCCCCCAGGCTGTATGCGCGGTCAAAGCCGTCTATGAACCCGGGCATGTCCTCGAACGGCAGCCCTGCGATCAGGTCGACATGTATGTGGATGTTTCCCGGCTTGAGCAGCGCCCTGATGTTCCGCTCGGCTTTCCCGATGTCTGTCCGCCTGGACGTCGCTTCCAGCGCTTGTCCGGAATAACTCTGGAGCCCTGCCTCTAGCTGGATGCGCCCCGGCGGCGCTTCACCCAGCAGCGCCACAGTGCGTTCGTCGAACAGGTCGGCGGCTACCTCGAAATGGAAGCGGCACAACGTGTCGAGCCCGATAACATATTCGAACAGTTCATAGGCGCGCGCGGCGTTGCAGTTGAACGTCCTGTCCACAAGCTTTATCGTCCTGGGGCACGTGGAGGCAGCCCACGTTTGTGACAGCCTGCTTATTTGCCGTTTTGCAAATTCCATGGGGAATGGCCTAGCGCCGCTCCCTGCCGACAGGCAGAATGCGCAGTCGAAAGGGCATCCGCGCGAAGTTTCGAGATATGCGATTCTCCCCCCGAGGGCGATGAAATACTCGTCGGTGTACGGGTCGATGGGTTCTACGCCGCAGCTTGGCTTGTTCCCCACAGGAACTGTCGGCGAATCTGTCAGAGGGACTGCCGGAGGGAATCCTCGGGTCGTGTCGCGCTGCATTACCTCGTTTAAAAATGCCGGGAAGGTATATTCCCCTTCGCCTTGCAACACATGGTTAGCTCCGTTTGCCAACCAGTGCTCCGCGTTGTTCGAGGCCTCGGGGCCGCCCAGGGCAAATACTGCTTCGGGCAGCTTCTCCCTCATGCGCATCAGCAGTTCCGGGAGTTTGCCCGCGTTCCAGATATATGTAGAGACGCCGACAATGTCCGGCCTGTGAGCCAGGACTTTATCGGCGATATTTTCGCATGGTTGCTCGATCGTCGCTTCGACGATACTTACCTCATGTGGTGTTGCGGCATACCTGGCAATGCCGGCGGCAATGAGCCAGACCGCCAGCGAGGAATGGACATATTTCGCGTTTATCGCGAGAAGCACGACTCTAGCCATTGTCCTACTCCCAGGTTTTCCATATGTCGGGGCAGTAGCCTATTGTCGCCTTTTTCCCGTTCCTCACTATTGGCGTTTTGAGGTACGCCGGGTTGTCGAAGAGTTTTTCTTCTCTGTCGGCATCATGTGCAAGGTACTTGAGAATCTCCGCGCCGGGGGATTCGGCGTCGATCATCGCCTCAAGCCCGACAACGGCCTTGACGCTGCTGAACTCGCCCCGGCTCATCCCGATGCCGATTATGTCGATGCGCTGGAATTTTATCCTGCGCTCCTTGAAATAGCGTTCAGCCTTCTTTGTGTCGAAGCATTTTGTTTTCCCGAATATCTGGATGTTCATCGCTCACCACAGTTGCCGCCCAACCCCTATATCTCCGTTATGACAGGCAGTATCATAGGGTTGCGCTTAGTTTTTTTGTAGAGGTAGTCCGAAAGGTCCCTTCTGATCGAGCTTTTCAGCGCCGACCAGTCAGCCGCTTTTCCGTCGTCGTATTTCTCCAGTGTATCCATTACGATTTCCTTGAGCTTGAGCATGAGTTCTTCCGACTCCTTAACGTAAATGAAGCCGCGCGTGAGGATGTCCGGGCTTGTGACGAGACCGCCGTCCTCGCTTGAGAGATTCACGATCACGACGATCATCCCGTCCTGCGCCAGGTGCTTCCTGTCGCGCAGCACTACAGCGCCGACGTCTCCGACGCCGGTACCGTCGACGAATATCTTCCCGGACGGCACCGTCCCGTTTTTTGCTATGCCCTTGCCCGAAAGCTCTATAACCTGCCCGACGTCCGCAGTCACAATGTTATTCGGCTCTACGCCCATTTGCGCCGCCATCTTGGCGTGGGTGCGCAGATGTCTGTGCTCGCCGTGGGTCGGGATGAAGAACTTCGGCTTCGTCAGCGCCAGGATCATCTTTAGCTCTTCCTGGTAGGCGTGGCCGGAGACGTGCAGATCGGAGATTTTGTCATAAATGACTTCGGCGCCGCGCCGAAAAAGCTCGTCGATGACCCGGCTGACCATTCTTTCGTTGCCCGGGACCGCCGACGAGGATATTATGACCCTGTCGCCGGATTTGATTTCAATCTGGCGATGCCCGGAGAACGCCATCCTGTATAATGCGCTCATCGGTTCGCCTTGGCTCCCTGTCGTGATGATGACTATCTTCTCGGGAGGCAGGTTTTTTATTTGGTTGAGTTCCATGAGCAGACCGTCCGGGATTTTTACGCAGCCAAGTTCCAGCGCTACCCGCACGGCGTTTTCCACGCTCCGCCCCGTCAGTGCGACGCGCCTGCCGTATTTTGCGGCGCAGTCGATGACCTGCTGCACGCGGTGGATGTTCGAGGCAAATGTCGTGACGATTATCCGCTGTGAGCAGGTGTGGAACAAGTCGGCGAACCTTTCCCCGACCTTGCTTTCCGAATGCGAATAGCCCTGCCTTTCGATGTTCGTGGAATCCGATAGCAGCGCAAGGACACCCCTATTCCCGTATTCCCCGATCCGGGCAAGGTCTATCATGCCCCCGGAAATCGGCGTAGTGTCTATTTTAAAGTCGCCTGTGTGCATGATTATCCCGACTGGGGTCTTTATGGCGAGGGATACTGCGTCCGGTATGCTGTGGTTTACGTGGATGAACTCGACTTTGAAGCAGCCGAGGCGAAACGTGTCGCCCGGTTGTTTGACCACAACTTCAGTCGTATCGAGGAGATCGTGCTCCGCCAGTTTGAGCTGTGTCAGCCCTGCCGTCAGTGGGGTCGCGTACACAGGCGCAGTGATTTCGCGCAGCACGTATGGTAGCGCCCCTATGTGGTCCTCGTGCCCATGCGTCAGGACTATCCCGCGTATCTTCGAGCGGTTTTTCACAAGATAGGTCACGTCTGGAATGACGATGTCAACGCCATACATATCGTCGTCAGGGAAGCCAAGCCCGCAGTCGATTATGACGATGTCCGCCCCGTATTCGTACACAGTCATGTTTTTGCCGACTTCATTGAGGCCGCCAAGCGCGATTATTTTCAGTTTTTCCGCCATTGATTTGTAAGTCTCCTTTGTTTAGTTAGTTTTCCTATTATCAGGGCTGCAAACACTCCCTTACAGACCCATAGAAGTCGTGATTACTGGCCACTATATTTCCATTCTTCCCTCTATTGCTCGCATCAGCGTCGCGTCGTCTGCGAATTCCAGACTGCCGCCGACCGGGATCCCGTATGCGAGTCGAGTGACCTTCACTTCGAACGGGCTGAGCAGGCGCGAGATGTACCTGGCGGTCGTCTCGCCCTCTGTGTCCGGGTTCGTCGCCATTATGACTTCCTCGACGCCCCCGTCCGAGACGCGGGTGACAAGCTCCTTGATCCTTATGTCATCAGGGCCGACATTGTTCATCGGCGAGATGACCCCGTGCAGGACATGGTATCGGCCGTTAAATTCGTGGGAGCGCTCGATCGCGAGGACGCCTTTCGGGTCCGACACCACGCATATCGTCCCTGTGTCCCGGCGCGGGTTCCGGCAGACTGCGCAGTATTCCCCGTCGGTGAGGTTAAGGCATATAGTGCAGCAGCGGACGTCTTTTTTCGCATTGGTTATGGCGTCCGCGAACGCCATCGCTTCGCTGTCGGGCAGCGATATGGTGAAGAAAGCCAGCCGTTGCGCCGATTTCCGCCCGATCCCCGGGAGCGCCGCGAACTTGTCGATAAGGTTTTCCAATGCGGAAGGGAAAAAATCCATACGGTCTCGCTCTTCGCTTTCTTAATTTTGATCCCCGTTTTCAGAAACATTTAACGTAAAATCAATGCTATATGCTTTATAATATACTATCATTTGACAATGTCAAGGTTACATCATTGACTTATGCGCATATTGGGAATAGAATATCAATTAATTTTAACAAAGGAGAGAGAAAGATGCAGGAGTTGAATACTATGGAGTATGTCCCAAGCCTAACGCTTGACCCTGATGGCGAGAGCGGCCCTGCTGCGCTTGCTATGCCGGCGGCCAATGCACTCGAACTTAAAAAGGCCGACGCCGCCGTTAAGTTGGAGATCAGCCAGCTTACTGAAGGCGAGCAAAAGGTGGTCCGCGATTTCGCCTCGAAGATCAACATCGCCGACACAAACGCGATTCTGACCTACGGCGCGGCTTCGCAGCGCAACATCGCGAATTTTTCGGAGAGCACGCTGAAAAGCGTCCGGACCAAGGACATGGGCGAGGTCGGGAACATGCTTTCGAGCCTTGTTGTCGAGCTCCGGGGCTTTGGCGGCGGCCAGGACGAGAAGAAGGGGCTCTTCGGCAAAAAAATCAAGAACCGGATCGCCACGATAAAATCCGAATACGATAATGTTTCCAAAAACGTTGACAAGATAGCCGAAGTGCTCGAAAAACATCAAATCGTGTTGCTTAAGGACGCAGCGATGCTCGATAAGATGTATGACGTCAACCAGGCTTATTTCAAGGAGCTGACCATGTATATCCTGGCCGGCAAGCAAAAACTTCAGGAATGCCTGAACGAAACCCTCCCGGAGTTACGCAGGAAGGCTGCGGAGAGCGGTTTGCCGGAGGATGCACAGGCTGCGAACGATTACGCGAACATGATAAACCGCTTCGAAAAGAAGCTGTACGACCTTGAGCTAACGCGCATGATATCGATCCAGATGGCGCCGCAGATCAGGCTGGTCCAGAACAACGACTCCCTGATGATCGAGAAGATCCAGACGTCGATCGTCAACACTATCCCGCTCTGGAAGAGCCAGATGGTCATAGCGCTGGGGATGCACCATTCGCACCAGGCGATGGCGGCCCAGCGCCAGGTGACTAACATGACCAACGAGCTTCTGATGAAGAACGCGGAAGCGCTGAAAATGGGCACGGTCGAGATAGCGAAAGAGTCAGAGCGGGGCGTAGTAGACGTCGAGACGCTCGTGCACACGAACCAGCGCCTCATCGAGACCCTCGAGGAAGTACGCACGATTCAGTCGGAAGGCTCACAGCGGCGCCACGCAGCAGAAGCCGAGCTGGGCCGGATCGAGGGCGAACTAAAGCAAAAGCTTCTTGAGCTAAGAGACGGGAGATAAAAGGCATTAACCCCAGGGCAGAGCCCTGGGGTTAGGGATCGTTACGGATCGCCTTAGCCAGTGTGCTGAGACAGTACACTAGTTCTGCCGCCGACTGGTAGCGTTCTGCCGGGGCTATCCTCATTGAGCGCTCTATCACTTTTGCAATGCCAAATGCTGGGCAGCCTTGGTTTGAGACCGTGGCTGTCCTTTCCGCCTGCGCCGGCGGTCGCTCCCCTGTTGTCAGATGGTGCATCGTGGCGCCAAGGCTGTATATATCGGACCGTTCCCAGTCGATGCAGCCCGATTGGTAGTTTTGAGCTGACTTCGGCGCCCCGGCCTCGATGGATTCGACGTAGCTCTGGAAGAGCTTGTATTGTTCCGGCGATGCGTAGCCCAGGCTTCGACTCAGTTGGCGCGTTTCGCGCCCCTTGACCAAGGCGCTGTTGAAGTCGACCAGGCGGACCTCCCCGCTTGGGACTAGCATTATATTTGCTGGCTTAATGTCGCGGTGGCATACGCCTTTTTCG
>Ga0123353_10003236_pt1 | contig 20528 bp, 12 predicted proteins | sample TergutLab28metaG_3_FD_92763 | JGI IMG/M metagenome (GOLD analysis project Ga0123353, IMG submission 92763) | Labiotermes labralis P3 segment gut microbial communities from Petit-Saut dam, French Guiana - Lab288 P3 | ecosystem: Host-associated > Arthropoda: Insects > Digestive system > Gut ... | reverse complement strand
TGCCGAAACCGAATGGGAACACCGATTACAAGAGGGTTGGGACTATCTCTGCCGGAGTACCTTTCGTATTATCAATCCGACAGACGCGGCACTGGAAAATGTTCCCGTCTTGATGACCCTGCGAGGAACTCAAGCCCACGGCTTGCTCGGTCCGTTGACCGACCTGACCCTCGCCGACGGTTCGCCGGTGACGTGGCTTGATGAGGAGAACTTTCGACTCACCTGTAATATCAGCGTCCCGGCGAAGACGGTGAAGTATTTTAATGTGTATTATCGGTTCGATGAAGATTTTTTTCTCGCACAAAGGCACAAAGAACACGAAGAAACCTTTGTGTCCTTTGTGCCTTTGTGCGAAACAGAGAATCAATTCGATGGGCAATTCGACGCAGACACCGCTCATCCCGAACTCCAGCGTGAAACCGACCCGCTTGCTGACCTTCCCAATCTTGTCCGTAATGGTGATTTCGAGAACGGCACCGAAGGTTGGAACCGCAATGATGCGAACCCGCCAGCAGGGGTGCGATATTCCGTCGAACGCTCGCCGGAACTTGTCCGCTTCGGGACGCAAGCCCTGCGGCTTGATGTCGCACCGGGTACGCCGGTCAGTTGGCGCGGCTGGACGCAGCGGATCGAAGTCAAGTCGAGCCATTCCTATCTCGTGCAGGGTTGGATGCGGGGCATTGACCTCGAATCGGCACGGATCCATCTGCATTTTCACACGGCGGACGGAGGATTTACCGCCAACGGGTCGATGTCGTCGATTGACCGGGACATCGCGGGCACAACCGACTGGACCCGTGTTGCCGAAATTATCACCACGCCACCCGATGCCCGATTGATGTCGATCCATCTCACCATGAACGGGACAGGAACCCTCCTGCACGACAACATCACCGTCGTCGATGGTCTCTTTGCCGAACAGATTGACCGGGAGAGTTACTACACCGGCGACATTCGTATATGGCAGGTTCCCGCCGTGATGAAAGTCTTTCCGCAAACAATCCCGCCGAAATGGGTGCGCGAAAGTAAGCAGGAAGATTTGGTATTCCGAATTGAGGCGGCGCGGAATGAAAAGGAACCAATGCAGATTGCTATGCGTGGTTATCGGTGCCGCGGGATTGGTGGGTTCTCTGTGTATCAATGGCGATACGAATTGAGCACCAGACCTTTTGGTTTATACTACAAAAGAATTGATGAAATCAAACTTGACGCAGATTTGGATACGATGCGCACAGTCGGATACGTCAACATTGATTATCCGTCCAGTTACTACAACTCGACATCGCCGAAGTGGTATAGAATGTTGCCAACCTCGGCACCGGGTGCCGACGGTTGGGCAGGATTGTGGCCCGATCCACTATTGGAATGGGGAAATGACCCGACACAAGGTTTTCCAGAATATTTCGATGGTGCTGGAACCGAAGCACTCTGGTTCACTTGGTCGATTCCAGAATATGCACAGGCGGGAAAGTATATGGGTACTTTTGTCGTATCTGAAATGTCAGCAGGCGGTTATACGGTCAACCAGCAGTATCTTAATATGGAAGTAAGAGTCCGCGACTTCACTCTCCCCGACGCACCGAATCTGACGGCAATCTACGACGTTCGTTTTGGACCGGGCGGGGGGAGGCAGTGGGGTAATTCCGAGCGGGATATTCAGAGGGAGATCGTCGAACTGATGACCGCGAACCGGCTTTCGCCGGATGTGATCATGCCGTCGCCGGGACTGACATTCCAAGACGGCAAGCCGGTTTTCGATTGGCGGGAGTTTGACGAAGTTGCCGAGTGGTACTTTAATGAACTGAATGTGCGGCAGGTCTATACACCGTGGTTGTTTTACATTTTCGGCTGGGGGCATCCGCCGAGTGACTTTTTCGGCGAAAGACCGTATCCGGGGGTGCGCCCCTTTGCGGAGGCGGATTTCTCCCAGTTGCGACCGGAGTATAAGGCAAAGTATCAAGCAGCGTTGCGGGAGTTCTGGAATCATATCACGGAAAAAGGCTGGGGGGATCGGTTCATCCTGTATGTGTCGGACGAGCCGAACTATTGGACACCACACATTATTACGCAGATGCAGGCGGTCTGTGCGATGATTCATGAAGTCGATCCGAGCATTCCGACTTTTGTGAGCACCTGGCGTTACATCCCGGAATGGGCGGAGTCGATTACCGTTTGGGGGATCGGACATTACGGCATTGTGCCGGTGGAGACAATGAAAGAGATCAAGGAGCACGGGTCGCGTATCTGGTTCACGACGGACGGCATGCTTTGTCTCGACACACCGTACAACGCGATTGAGCGGTTGCTGCCCTACTACTGTTTCAAATTTGGTGCCGACGCTTACGAATTCTGGGGCATTTCGTGGCTGACTTACGATCCGTACCAATATGGTTCACACGCTTACATTCATCAAACATCGACCCCCGGCGAATATTATTGGGTACGTTACCCCAATGGCGACGGTTACTTGCTCTACCCGCCGAGAAACAGTAATGGAAAGATTGTCTCCTCCATTCGTTTCGAGCAAGCACGGGAAGGGATGGAGGATTTCGAGTATTTTACGATGCTCTCACAACTGATCGAACAGGGGAAACAATCGGGCAAAGATGTCACACAAGGGGAAGCCGCACTCGCGGAGGCATTGAGTTTGGTGGAAAGTCCGACAGCCATTGGTCGTTATTCTTCACGCATTTTGCCTAATCCGTACCGGATTTACGAGGTACGTCGGCGGGTGGCGGAGGCGATAGAGGGGTTGGGTTCCCCACATAATCGTTAAAATCTGTCAATGCGGATAATGCCGCAATCCTGTCAAGGGGGACGTGCGGGTACGCCGATAGCCGCAATGTACCTTTTTATAGGTTCGTACGGAGTATAAACGAATTACGAGGATGGAACGTATGACTCGCAATGGACTGCTCATTCTAATAGCCGTGTTGACGGCGTTTGCGCTCCCCCTCTGCTTAATAAATAGTGCCCGTGCGCAGATGACCGGTCCACAGATTCCCGGTACGTATCCGCCCGAGTATTGGAGAGGATTTACCGCTTTTATACAGTATAATCCCTACGACGGCACGACCACTATCGTCTATCCCGATCCCGACCCCGATAACCTCGACCCCGATGTGGGGCTCTGGACACACCCCTACGGATGGATCAACACCGGAATAGAGACAAATAATATCAATGATCCATTCAGTCCGGTATTTGCTCATTACGAACTCAATCCCTTCATGTCGGGTTGGCTCTATGATCTCGGTATTGTCCACATCTACAATGTCCCCGATGCGTTCGGCAACGGCGGGGTCATCCGAAGTGCCGACGATCTCTACGGTTACGGGTTCAATGGACCGGCAATCGTGAACGGTGTCAATACCTCGGGGACCATCATGGTTCCTCGTTATTACCAAATGGTGATCACGGGGGATGAAATGACGGGTTATACGATTACTTGGTACTACATTGAAGCGAACGATCCGTTCCAGACACTCTATCCCCTTGACCTAGCGGCAGGAGACGATCTTCCCCTTGAAATACAGTGGTGGCTCGCCGCGCTGGCGGCAGGTGCCCCCATCACTGATAACGGAGATGGGAGTATCACCATCGATGCCGGGTATGTCATCCCGGGAATCACGCACATTTGGAATGGCGGCACCGGTGAGTGGGAACTCGTGCCCCAGATGTTCGTTCCCGGCGTGGGCATGGGTTATGGACCCTTTAACCAGTTGATCAATATCCACGAGTACAATTTGCTCCCTTACCCGCCAACACCGGGTTTTCCGTGGCAGTACCCGATGCCGCCGGGGACGGCTGGATTGACCCCCAACGAATTCACGGGCGGCTGGATGCAAGTCGGACGCATGCACATCAACCAGAGGACTCCTACCGGAAAACGCACCTTTGAAGGGGACAAACGGACGCTCATCGTGGCTGAAGGAGGGATGTACGGCGGAGCAGTGGCAATCGAAAACCGAGGTATCCTCGAAATCTACGACTCACGGATTGAAACCAGAGGTCCACGGATTTACGGAAGTCAAATCGGTATTATGCACGGATACATGCGCACGCCGGTGACACTCAGTACCACTGCTGGCACTCCACCAGTTACTACTTACACCCATGCCGGATACTCGTATCCGATGGGGATTGAAGAGGGGGTTTTCCTCTTCAACACGCAGATTGGAAGAGCGGATGGGTTTTCCACAGACCCCATTACAGGACAGGTGGATATGAGTAGAGTCCCCTTCGATGACTATCGCGGGTCGCCGATGATGACCTACACCGATCTTCGACCAGGAGATGTCATCACGACTGATGGTGTCAATGGTCGAATCATTGTCGGACAAGAAGTGATCATGAAGCGGAATCCCATCGGGTCCATCGCGCAGATTCCCGCTTACCCGGAGCGAGACTACGATGCGCGGTACACCATCTACAACCTGTGGGAACTGGATGCTCCCGATGTCGGCATCTACGCTCGACCTGACTTGGGCGAGTACGATTACATGGGGCGGGACTACGCCTATTTTATCAATAGTAACACGTTGATAAATATGAACTATTATTTCTATTCACGGTGGCAGCCGGGCTACATGAGTACCATTGCCGGTGAGTACGGTACCTATCTTATGGGGGGTACCCCGTACATTGAAGATCAAATCCAACTGAACGACAATTCGTGGATTTTTGCGAATCTCGCGGGCATTGCATTCGGAAATACACAGGGGAACTGGTACATCGGCGACAGTGCGATCAGAGTCGCCATTGATAAATCAAGCGGAATCTTCTCGGCGGGCATCGGTATTACTGACCGATACTCGACCACCGATATTTGGGTTGCCGTCATTCCAGCCGACAACGCGGCGAACCACAAAATGATTGACTCCTTTTACGGGTACAGCGGAAGTATGCACGAAATCCATGTGGGCGGCAAAGTCATTACCGGCGCACCAAGTCGGGCGGGAATACGATTCTACTTTGACGATGCGACTCTCAACAATCCGAGTGCCCCGGCGGACACGAGCGGACTGTCGAAAGTTTACTATTACGACAAAAACGATCCCGATGCCGACCTTTGGGGACGAGTGTTCTACACTCGGGAAACCGCGTATAAATTCGTCGCCTTCAATGACCAGCCGAACCGGATGTTCTGGCTGGAACTGCCGGGAGGACAAGACCCCGTGCAACTTACGCGTTACGATTATGACGCACAGCGTTGGATGTTGAATCCTGATGCTCCGACCGTTCGGGTGCGTGGTGCATACGGCAATGAGCCACTCCCCTTCTTTGCGGCATTCGATGCCTCTTTCGGGATAGGTATCGAAGTCGTAGGAACATCGTGGATGTGGGAAGCCAGTCGTTTGGCACCGGCAGCGCAACTCGCGGCTGCCAGTTCCCCGTGGTCTTCCTATCTCGGACCTACGGTCAGAGAAATCACGATACTCAAAGATGACGCACTGGTTACCGGCGGTACTCTCAACGTCCCCATGCTTTTTGCTTGGTCTGCTGGTTATGATCCTTATAACCCACGCTTTTCCGGGCTTAACGACATCTTCGGAATGGCAATGTATTTCGATATAAGTGCGCACGTTGCCAAAATTCTCGTCGGCGAGAACAAAGATGTGAAGAACCTCTCCGACGTGTTATTTGTCGGCACGCCGGACACGTTTTATTCTCCGTCGGTGATGACCAACTTCAAGCAGTCGGTGAAGAACTTCCAGGCGTTTGACATGATGACTTCGACCAAGCGGTCGAAGTTCCTGTACAACCCGAATGTGTTGTTCAGCAATGATCCCGATGTATTCCACTTTGACAATTCCGGTATTCACGGCGACATATTATCGGCGTACAATGGGGTGGCACAAACTTGGTCGGGCGGTGGCGGGGGGTTTTGGAACCCCGACGGAACGTGGGAACCCGGATCGTACAGCACTTATGGAGGAGGATATGCTTCCGGAGTGGTTGGAACCACCAGTTACGATGGTCCCAGTTTCCTGTTGGGAATCCGCGATCAAATCAGGAACGGCTCCGGTAACTGGTACTGGACTGACATTGCAAATTTAGATGGTCGCTCACTAATATTAGACGAAATACTCTTGAACTTCCTCGCAGGACGCGCTGGTGCCATGAGTCAGTCCCCCGAGTTATTGGTGCCGAGAGACTTTTATGGCTACGCAGATAGTCCGCGACACTTCCGGGAAGCGTTAGCACGACTTATCCATTATCACCCCTCTGAAGCGGATTTCTTAACCGGTCTTACGGTTCGAGAAATGTTGGAAGGATACACGCGGGATGGAACGTTGATCGTGTTTAGCAATGGAGATATTTTCAGTAGCAACATCTACGGCGGCGGATACGGCGACAGTCTTGGACACCAGCGGTTCTATCCTGTCTCCAATACTGGTCAAGTAGGTAGTGCTTTACAGTTCAATAACGTCTTTGGAAACATTGATCTCCGATTCAAAGATGGAACAACGATTTTCAATAATAATGTGGTAGAGTATGTCAACGGTTCGAACCTTTACCACGAAGCCGGTATTCGGGTCAGAGATCTTTACGTCGAAAGTACAGGACACCTGTTGTTAAACGATGCCCAGATTGCGGTTAACCCGTTTGTCGAACTATTTTCTTCCGATTACGCCCAACGGCTGATTATTCATGATGTACTCAACGAAGGTATCATTTCCGGTAACGGTGTGTTCCAGATTGGCGAACGATTAAACGATGCTTTTAGTGCAATTGGTGCCTTCAGTTACTTTGAAGGATACCTTATTAATCGCGGCATTCTTGCTCCCGGTTTGCCCGGCTTTATCGGCGAAAGTGAAGAGCAAGCATGGAACCTCGAAAAAACATCTTACCAGAACATGCTGAAGTCAGTGACCAATTCGTCGGGGACAATGATGTGGGAAAACCTGATGCGCGGTGTACCGGGTGGTCAATTTGGTGCCATGACGGTGTTCGGTTCTCTGCGGTTGATGGATGAGCATATCCGACCGGTCTATAATCCTGAAGACCCGCTCTACAACACGATGGAAATGTTGAAGCCGGGACAATACCATGTGACCGTCGGCAACGACAGCATTGCGGATGTCTTCGGCAAATATGCCGCGACCATTGCCAATTCGCCGTCGGTGATAAAGCCGGTGCAGCAACTTGATGGAACGGTGACATACGTCTATGACGAGTCGATATTGCAACGACCCGAAAATGAAGGGAAAATCTCCAAAGAAGATTGGCAAATCATTGCCGTCGAAAAACTGGGGACACATCTTTCGTGGTTCAGTCCTTCGGCGATGGTTGATAGCAAGACGGGATTGCAGTTGCTGACGCGATACGAACAGTTCGAGTACATCACCGACCCGGTGCGGCGGTCGCAATTACAGCGGAAGATGGTCGAAATGGTGCTGACCGCGACCGAACTCAGCCAATACGACAACAACCCGGCACAGCGAGCAGTGTTGCAGAGGAAAATGCTTGCGGAAAACAATATCATGTTTGAACTGACGCAGCAGGATCACCTCCTGATGCGGTACGGATTTAGCGATGTCGTGAGCGTGCATGGAACGATCCCGGTGTATCTGTACGAGCACTATGGTTGGTCGAATTTGGTGTACACTCACAGTAAAATTCCGCCTGCGTACCTCGCCAGTTCGGGATTGCTCGGTATTACGCAACTCGGTGGTATTGTTCAGGCAGATCGAATCTTCGACCTAGAAGACCCTGAAGGAACAATCAAGGACAAGCAGACTTCGTTCATTATCATTGCCAGCGAAGCCTACACGCCGGATGGCACGATCAAACAAGTGACCAGTGCGACGACCGGTTGGGTCTTTGCGAATGTTGACGTAGTCCCGATGCGATTGGCATCGGGACAACTTCCGACGGTCTTAACCGTGATTGATGATCCGAATTACTACCGGAACCGCGTCGCCAAGGGAGGGAATAGTTACAACGCCAAGTCGGTTGCCAGTGCATTAGACGATGCAATGCTCACGAATCCCGGATTGGCGATGGCGTTCCAATTCGGACTCAACAGTCCCGAAGTGTTGCACGATACGCTCCGGCAAGCCGCCAACGGTACTCGCGCCAATAGCGTGATGATGAATTTGATTTCGCCATCGGATCACCTGTTCAACCAGATCGGTTACGGCACCGGCGGTTTGAGCACCGGCAATCGCGGAAACATCGTCTTCCGTAACATGCAGACGGGACAGTTGCAGCAGCCTTATGGTCAACCTGCGGTTCCGCCGCCGGGAACGCAATTTGCTCCGCCGATGGCAGGACAGACACGAGGACAGAGTCCGTTCCATCGGACAGGTTCGGTCTGGGGAGCATTCACAAACTCGAGTTTCGTGATGGGGGACGACGATAATTCCTACAAGTACACATTTTACCGTAACGGCGGAATGATCGGCACCGAATGGAACCTGACACCGAGTTCGGTGCTCGGCGGTGTGTTCACCTTCAATGATGGAAATATGCGGTCATTGAGTAACAAGGTCAACAGTGTCGATTACACATTCGGACTCTACTTTGTAGCGGCTCCGTTTGAACAGTTTGAGTTGAAATCATACTTCGGCGGCGGTTATCAGTCCTACAAGATGGATCGGTACATTCGTAACCGCGATATTTTCATCGGCAACAGTTTGAATAACCAGAGTAGCCCCTTCGGTATTAACGATCACTACCATGGAGAAACACGGGGACATTCATTCAACTATGCGATAGAGTTTGCCCGACCATTCACGACGAGTCCGAACTTTGTCATTCGACCGGCGGCTGGGTTTGAGTATCAAACCATCCAACAGAATGCCTATTCGGATCGGAAGAACATGAGTTCGTCGGCATCGTGGTCCGTGAGCAACCCGAGTAACATCGCGGGGGATACTCCGATAACCGGTCCATCGAGCGGAACCTTCGCAATGGACTACGAGAAGATGACACTCAGTCGGTCATTCCTGCGGCTCGGTGGTACTACGGAAAGTTACTTCCCACGCGGCGGTTTGCGGTTCCGAGGATATTATGTGCATCGTTTGACGGGAGATCAGTATCCGGTATCGGAGCAGACGTTCACCGTTGGCAGCAAGTCGTTCAAAGTACGTGGAGCAGACCTCGGTACCAGTTACGTCCAAGTCGGTAGCGGCTTGCACTTCTGGTTGAATCAGGATCGCACATCGAACATCTTCATGAACGGCGACTGGAACTTCTCCATGAAAAACAGAGGATACAGTATGCTCAGCGTGAACATCGGATGGCAACAGAGTTTTTGAGCAGAAGTTAGAAGTTAGGAGATAGAAGTTTCTATACCGAATCTTCTCTCCTAACTTCTATCTCCAATTCTATCTCTTCATTCTAACTTTTAACTTCTAACTCCTAACTCCTAACTTCTAACTCCTCCCATGCGTGCCTGTCTTCAACGAGTTCGATCAGCATCGGTAACGCTTCCTCAGGAGGCGGATCGCGTAGTCGGTACAATCGATGCTGGTCTTTTGGTCTTTCTTGGTGTTGGTGTCTCCGATTCCGAGTCGGAATCTGTATTGCTTGCCCGAAAGTGTGCCGAACTGCGGATTTTCGAGGACGAAAACGGTAAAATGAATCGCTCCATTACCGATGTTGGCGGTTCAATGCTCGTGGTGAGTCAGTTTACGCTCTACGCCGACTGCCGTCGTGGTCGCCGTCCCAGTTTTACGGCTGCCGCTACGCCGGATGTTGCGGATCGACTGTATCAGCACTTTGTCGAGGAGATACGTCAGCGAAACATTCCCGTCGCCATGGGAGCATTCCGAGCGGAGATGCACGTCAGTCTCGTGAATGACGGTCCCGTGACCATTTGGCTCGATACAGAGGAATGGTGAGCACGCAGGGTCGGGTGCGGAAGCCTAATTCCCCCGCCTGTGGAGGGCAAGGGCGGTTTCCGAACATGTCTTTTTTTCCTATTGACCGATTCGGCGAAAAGTGCTACTATTCCCCATTGGTAGCCGGTGATGTTATATCGGTTGCTTTCATTCCCTAATAAAATAAACTACGGAAAGGAATCCCTTATGAGTTTCAATTTGTTCGACTGGTTGCGAAGCAACATCAGAGATTCGGTACTACTCGGAGTATCCGATGCAGTTCACACGATGGGGATGCCCCCCGAAGAGTCCAGCAAAGACAAAATTCTCGGCTTTCTAAGAAGCGAACCCGACAACGAGGCACCTGTCCGTCGGATTGCCAGCGGCACTTCTACGTCCGGCACCCGAAAATTGGGACGAAGTCTCACTGACATTGCGGCAAAAGAAGCGTCATGATTGTTACCGTCGATGGTCCCGCCGGAGCAGGAAAAAGTACCGTTGCAAAACGGCTAGCACTTCGGCTTACCGAAAAACTGGACAGAACTTTCGAGTATCTCGACACCGGTTCGATGTACCGAGCCGTTGCGTTGCTTGGGGTACGCAGTGGTGTCGATTGGCAAGTTCCCGAGCAACTTGAACACCTTGCCAAAAGTGCCATCGTGAACATAATCGACAGTCGCACACTCTTAAACGGCGAAGACGTAACCGAAGCGGTGCGTTCGCTGACTATTACGGAGAATACCAGATTTGCGGCGGATAACCCGGTCATTCGAGGCATGATGGTCGAACAGCAGCGAAACATTGCCCAAACATTTCTTGCGGCAAATAAAGGTCTCGTTACCGAAGGTCGGGATCAAGGAACGGTCGTTTTTCCCGATGCCGTCTGTAAATTTTTTCTTACTGCTACACCGGAAGAGCGAACGCGGCGACGGTTAGGCGAATTACAGCAACGAGGAATTGTCGGCAGCTTCGACGAAATTTACCGGCAAATTATGGAACGAGACACCCGGGATTCCTCCAGAAAGGTCGGTCCGCTGTGCGAACCACCGGATGCTCATCGAATCGTTTCCGATGGACGAACGATTGACGAAGTCGTCGAGTGCCTTGCGGAAATCTGTTGTTCGGCGGTTTAGGTGTTTTTCGCCGCTCTGAACCGCTCGCTAGTGCGGCGTTCCTTATCAAGCATGTCCGCAAGCGTTGCCGCTGCTCCCTCAATCGGCAACATCGTCGATGTGCCCTCCCAACGCCACTTGATTTCAAGTTGTCCGGCGGCAAGTCCCTTGTCGCCGATCACCATCCGAAGCGGAAAACCAATCAAATCGGCATCCTTGAACTTCACCCCCCCCCGTTGATCCCGGTCATCGACAATACAGTCGATTCCGCTCGCTTCCAACTCATCATGCAATGTCTTGGCGAGTTTCATCATTTCTTCATTGTCCACCTTCATCGGACAGATGACGACCTCGTAAGGTGCAAGATTTACTGGAAAAATAACGCCCGCGTCGTCGTAAGACGTTTCGACCAACCCCGCGATGATCCGATTCACGCCGATCCCATAGCAACCCATGATGATCGTCTTCTGCGTTTCGTCGGCATCTAAAAATTTTGCATCGAGGCACTCGGAATACTTGGTGCCGAGTTTGAACACATGTCCGACTTCGATTGCCGAGCGAATCTTCAACTTGCCGGCACAACGCGGACAAGGATCCCCTTCGGTGGCACTGCGAAGATCAGCACATTGTTTCGTGCGGACATCACGGAGCAGATTGACATTGACGAGATGCTTGTCGTTCTTGTTTGCACCCGTAATGGCATTGACGACTTCCGCTACGGTATAGTCAGCATAGATCGGAATCTGTTCTTTCAGACCGACGGGACCCGCAAAGCCGACCGGCGCGCCCGTTACCCGCTCAATCGTTGCTGGATCGGCAAGTTCCAGTTTTTGCGCTCCCAGAACCCGGCGGATTTTGTTCTCGTTGGCATCATGATCGCCGCGCACCAGCACCGCTACCGGCTTATCATCGGCAAGATAGATCAGCGTTTTGAGCAACTTGGTCGGCTTAACTTTGAGCAACTTGCAGACCTGCTCGACGGTGTGTGCATCAGGCGTGTCGAGTTCCGCAACGCTCTTTAAGGCAACGCTGGCATCCATCGGTTTGTTGCCGCCGCCGATTTCCGCCTTTTCGGTGTTGGCGGCGTAACCGCAGTCCTTGCAGTGAACGATTTCGTCTTCCCCGTTCGGCGATGGAATCATAAATTCGTGCGAAGCATCACCGCCAATGGGACCTGATTCCGCTTCGACCGCCAAATAAGGGAGACCGCAACGACTGAAAATCTTGCTGTACGCCTCGTACATCTTCCTGTATGTTTCGTTGAGCGATTCAAGCGTCGCGTGGAAACTGTACGCGTCTTTCATGATGAATTCGCTGGTTCGCAACACACCGAATCGGGGACGTTCCTCATTACGGAACTTCGTTTGGATTTGGTACAGCGTCACGGGCAGTTGCCGATAACTGGCGACGAATCGGGAGACGATGTCGGTGATTTCCTCTTCGTGAGTGGGACAAAAGACGACGGGAACTTTCTTTCCGCCTCTCTGCAAGTCCGATTTAATCAGAACGTTTCCGAACACGTCGATACGGTTTGTTTGTTCGTACAGCGTGGCGGGACAGAGTGCCGTGAGGAAGAGTTCGACGGCATCGGCTTTGTTCATTTCTTCGCGGACAATTTGCGTCGCCTTTTGCAGAGAGCGAAAACCGAGCGGCAGATAGGCGTAGGCTCCTGCCATGATTTGGGTGATGAGTCCGGCGCGGAGCATGAGGACATGGGAGGGAATTTCCGCCCCATCCGGGGTTTCTTTCATCGTGGGAATGAGTGTTTTCGACCAGTACATTTTTGGAGATGAGCAAAACAACAGCGAATAGTCAGTACATTGTACCGCAAAAGTCGGGAAAGGCAATCGGAAAGCCTGTGCGAACGAGCTGTGGTCGGTAGAGAGAATCCGGCGGGCTGATGCCCGTCCGCTCTTACGCTTGTCCCTTCTTGAAAATTTGTCTTTTCCGGGTAGAATCCCCCCCAATAATGTTTGCTAGGTAGTCTATTTCAATGGCGTTAATTAACACGAGCGATTTTCGGAAGGGGTTGAAAGTTCAAATCGATGGCGATCCGTATATTATGACGGAGTGCAACTTTGTCAAACCGGGAAAGGGACAAGCCCTTTATAAATGCAAACTGCGGAATCTCACGCGGGGAACGACTCTCGACCGTACGTATAAGAGTGGCGACTCGTTGGAGGCAGCAGACATTACCGAAATTGATGCTCAGTACCTCTACAAAGACGGGCAAGCGTTTGCGTTCATGGACAACAGCACGTATGAACAGTACGAACTTTCGGCGGAACTCGTCGATGATGCCTGGAAGTACCTCAAAGAGGGGATGATCTGCAAAATAATGCTCTTCAACAACAATCCGATGGGAATCACTCCGCCGAACCACGTCGTGTTGCTGGTTGAATACACCGAGCCCGGCGTGCGGGGAAACACCGCCACGAATGTTACGAAGCCTGCGAAAGTCGATACCGGAGCAGAAATCCTTGTACCGAACTTCGTGGAGACCGGCGATAAAATTAGAGTCGATACGCGCACAGGGGAATATATCGAGCGGGTGAAAGAATAATCTCACCGTTTGACCTTATCAAACTGCTTATCAAGTCGTTGCGGAGACACTTTGATTGATGTCCCCAACCGCTGTGCAAAGAGAGAGACGCGGTACTCTTCGAGCATCCATCGGAAGACTTCCAACTCGGGATCGGTGATGCCTGCCAATTCGTGCAACTCCCGGCGTTCCATGTAGTTCTGCCAATGCATGCTCAACTCCGCAACACATTGTCGATCTGCTAATTCACCGCCACTTCGCAACTTTTCAAAACGCATCGGCACTGCTCGGAAGTATCGCGGATATTCACGAAGGTAATTCCAATCCGTTGCCGTCAGAAAGCCGGGCGGTACCAACCGTGCTAAATGTTCCTCCGCTTCCAATGCCGCCGGATGAGGCTTGTTCCGTTCGATTGCCAACCTCGCCTGGTGGTACGTTTCCAACAGCGGAACGATTACTTTCGTAATTTCCTGCACAGCGAGTAGGATTCCATCTTTCGCGTTATGTTGCATGTCGATGGTGTGCATGTTACCATAAAACAGTCCGATCAACACATCCCCCGCGCTTGCGCTGCTCGCTTTTCGCTCGAATGTGTTACAATGGACTCGTTGTGTCCTGTTGCCGTTCATCATGAAAACGTCCATCACCCGGGAGGGAGTTTTTTATCTGCTCATCGTCTTTGCGATTCTTCTCGGAGCACTGTTGCGGGAAGTCAATACGATGTTGCTCTGCGCTGCCTTTTTGTTTGCACCAGCAATTTTAGCCTTTCGTATGGGACGGCGAACAATACGAGGCATCAACGTCCAACGTATCGTGCCGCCGCAGATTTTCGCAGGGGAATCCTTCATCGTCGGAATGGAAGTTACGAACGCGAGACCCGTCCGCAACATGTCCCTCTCCTGTTGGGGACTGGTCGTCATTGACCGTATCCGCCGACTCCGAGAGAACGAAACCTCGTCGTTAGAAAAGCCTTACGAACCCGCCGTTTATTTCAGTTACGTTCCCAATGGACAGACCCGGCAACAATCCTACGCTGGTTGTCTGCCGCAACGAGGACGCTACCGATTTGAGCAAGTCCAAATTACGACCCGGTTTCCCTTCGGCTTCTTTCGGAGCAAGTACGACAAATTGCCAACGCAACAAACAAGCGAATTTTTTGTCTATCCGAAAATTGGTAAACTATCGAACCGCTGGAAATCCCGGCGGCGAAAGGCAAACGAAAGCATGCAGCGGCTACGGTATCAACCAAGTCGGCACATCGGCGACTTTCTGGGAGTGCGCCCGTGGCAACATGGCGATGCCAAAAAGGAAATTCATTGGCGAGCCTCCGCCAAGCATCAATCGCCCGTCGTGCGGCAATACGAGTTACACCAAAATCAAGACTGTACGGTCATTCTCGATCTTTACCACGACGGCGATTGGAATAATACCAAGCGGGAGAGTTTTGAATTGGCGGTCAGTTTTGCGGCAACGCTTGTCTCCGATTTGTCGCGGCGCAGTGAAGGACATCTCTTTTTCGCCACGAATAAAGCCCCGGAGGAGTCGGTGTATGCACCTTTGGGAGTCCCGGCACAGGATCAAGTATTACGGCGTTTGACCTTTGCCGCCCCGAGCAAACAGGACAACTTGGGAGAAACGTTGTTACGGATACCGGCCCATCATCAATCGGAAGTCGTGTTCGTGACGATCAACTCTGTAGACGTGCAATCTTCGCCACGTTTCCAGGAACTGTGCGAAGATTCCCGGTATCGTGGAGTGCTCAAACGGTTCCACGTCGTCAACACGTCCGACGAGTCGCTTGCGGAGATTTTTAGCGTTTGACAAAGAGCGCAAGAGCGGTGTGGCGTTAGCCCGCCAGTATTTGGCTCTTCAAAATGCGGGCGAGAGGATTTGAACCTCCAAGCCTTTCGGCACTGGATCCTAAGTCCAGCGTGTCTGCCAATTCCACCACGCCCGCGTAACTCCTTTGTGTCTTTCGTGCCTTTGTGAGAGACAAGAATTTTTCTCACAAAGGCACAAAGGACACAAAGTTATTCTACCACGCCATCCCCTGACCCATCATAAACGGAATCAACGACAAATACCCCGCGCCCAACGGTCCGAGTCCACGCATAACCCTATCGGTCTTCCACTGCAAGAACAACGTATCCCCTTCGACATCGGGGAGCCACGTCCGCAGATAACCCTTCATGAATTCAAACACAAGCGGCGGAATCTCTTCGCCGAACTCTTCGGCTTGCAACCGAGCGATAGCGATCCCTTCGTCAATCGCATCGACCATCATTGCCCGGAGCGTTTTTGCGTCATCCGCGTTGGACATCTTGACCGTTATCGCTCGCCAGTCCTTCGCTTCCGTGCCGAAGAGCAAGTCCGATACCGGCACCGATGCCGCAAGCCATTCGATCTTATCAACGGCGAAGAGCATGAGGTTGCGTATCTGTATCGGCATATCCTCCGCGAAATCATCAAAATCATCCAATGTCACGTCCTTCGCCGCCTTCGGAATTCTCATCACGGCTTTGATCTCATCGCTCTTGTTCAAACTTTGCAAGGCGGTGAGCATCGGTGACGAACTATTGTCGGCAAGAGCCTTTGTTGCCCAGTCGGTAAAAATGCGTTTCGCTACCGGTATGTCCGACCACCACGGACTGGCAAAGAAGTCAATCAGAAAATCCCCCACTGGAATGCAGGTATCTTCGATGCCGAGTTCCTCCGGGATAAGCGAAAGGAAGGTCTGAAGGTCGGCGGCGGTCTTCCCCTTCCACGGAACAGCAATCACGTAAGGAGCATCAATGTCGCCGTTCTGCACGTGTTCAAACAAACTTTCATCGACGATGAACGCGATTTCCTTGATCCCGAGTTCTTTGGTGATGAGTTCAATGACGGGTCGGATCATCACGTCGAGATTTTCGAGTTCGACATCGAGGTCTCGCAGGGTCGTTCTTTTTGACCGGTCATCGAAGCCGAGGTTGGTGAGGAGTGTTTCGCCGAGTTTTCCTGCTTCGGTTTTCAGGAGATCGACATCGACTTTACTGAGATCGACGTGCACGAAGAGGACGGTGTCTTTCGTGAGGAGCGGAGCAAAGGTTTCCTGGGCGGTTACTCTTTCGGCGGACAGCAGAAGGGCGGCGGTCAGCAGAAGGGCAACCGCAATGAACGGAAGGCAAAGGCGGTGTAAGGTTTTCATTGGAATATAAGGGGTAAAGGGACGATGGACGGTGTCATTGTACCAAAAAGAGCGGGTGGGCGTTAGCCCCCCGGTCTTGCGCTCATCATTCCTGATACGCCTTGCCAAGTCGCACCTTCCACGCCTCGATTTGCTTTCGGACTTGCTCGGGTGCCGTTGAACCGTAACTCTTCATCGCAGCGACGGCATTTTCTGCTCCTAATATCTCGAACACATTGTAGTCGAAGCCTTCGTACTCATTCCTATAATCTTTGTGCGTCAACTTTGCCAGCGGAACATTGCGTTCCATCGCCAATCGGACAAGCCGACCAACGATTCCGTGAGCACTACGTTGCGGAACGCCCTGGGCAATCAGATATTCCACCAGCGTCGTTGCATCGAGGTATCCGCAGTCCAAACGGTGAGAAATCGTCTCACGATTCAATGTCAACCCGGCAATCAACGGAGCGGTGAGCGCGAGCACTGTCTCCATTGTATCGAACGAGTCAAAAATCGGTTGCTTGTCTTCCTGCAAATCTCCGTTGTACGTTAATGGTAAGCCCTTGGTCAATACGAGAAGCGTCTGCAAGTTGCCGATCACTCTTGCCGTTTTGCCTCGCATCAATTCCACTACATCTGCATTGACCTTCTGCGGCATAGTCGATGAACTGGTGCAAAACGACTGCGGAAGACGGACGAAATTAAATTCCGCCGTTGCCCAGTGGAGCAACTCTTCGGCAAGCGTACTGATATGCAGAGCAATTTGGGCAAGGCAACAAGCGGCTTCGAGAATGAAGTCCCGATCACTGACAGCGTCCAAACTGTTGGCGGCAACTTCATCGAATCCGAGGTACTCGGCAGTTTTGAATCGGTCAATCGGCAGACTCGTCCCTGCTAGTACAGCAGCACCGAGTCCCAAGACGTTGACTCGTCGCCTGCAATTTTTGAGTCGCTGTCGATCCCGTTCAAATTTTTCGCAGTGGGCAAGCCAGACGTGCGGAGCAAGTACCGGCTGGGCGCGTTGCATGTGCGTGTAGCCGGGCATAATGACGTTGAAGTCCGCGTCGCACCGTTCCACAAAAGCGGCTTGCACGGCAATGAGTCGACTGTCAATGCGGTCGATTTCCTCACGTATCCACAAACGCATGTCCGTAACAACTTGATCGTTCCGGCTTCGCGCGGTGTGGAGTTTGCGACCGGTATCGCCGATCTTGGCAATCAACGCATGTTCGATGTGCCGGTGAATGTCTTCAAATTCGACATTGAACGTGAACTCGTTTGCCTCGATTTGGCGGCGTATTTCGAGGAGTCCGGCTTCGATCTGCTGGTATTCTGTATCGGTCAGCAGTCCGGTGTGCCGAAGCATTTTGGCGTGCGCGATGGAACCACGAATATCGGCTTCGTAGAGTCGACGATCAATGCTAATGCTTTCGATAAAGAGTTCGACTCGGCGATCAGTGAAGTCGGTAAGCCCACCGCTCCGCGTCTTTGTCTCTTCCGAAGAGGCGGCAGGCACGATAATCGAATGCGGCTTCGGTATGTTGAACGAAAACATCAAGAAAATTATAACGGAGAGGGATGCGAAAGGCAATAGTGCCGGATGATGTTCGTCGCTTTGCCGAGAGGCTCATTGATTCTCACTCGCTCAACTTCCGATGAATATCCTGTGCGGCGGTTCTGCCGGCACCCATTGCCAAAATAACCGTTGCCGCACCCGTTACAATGTCCCCCCCCGCCCAGACATTTGACCGGCTCGTTTGTCCATGCTCGTCCGCTACGATGTATGACCACTTGTTCAGCTCCAGTCCCGGCGTGTTTTTTGTCAAGAGCGGATTTGCCAACGCGCCCGCCGCCACAATCACGCAGTCGGTCTCCAACTCGAACTCCGAGTCGGACACCTTGACCGGTCGCCGCCGTCCCGATGCGTCCGGTTCGCCCAGTTCCATTCGGTCGCAAATCATTCCTCGAACTTTCCCCTGCTCGTTGCCAAGGTACTCTTTCGGATTTGTCAGGAAGAAAAACTCGATCCCCTCTTCCTCGGCATGGTGTATCTCCTCGGCACGGGCGGGCAATTCTGCTCTGGAACGGCGATAGACGATTTTCACGTTCTCCGCTCCCAATCGCAGTGTAGTTCGAGCAGCATCCATTGCCACGTTGCCGCCGCCAATGACGCAAACGTGCTTTCCCCGGGCAATCGGCGTGTCCGTTTCGGGGAGGTACGCCTTCATCAAATTTGACCGCGTCAGGTATTCGTTTGCCGAATAGACCCCGTTCAAGTGTTCGCCGGGCAAACCAAGAAACATCGGCAAACCGGCACCGACACCGATGAAGACCGCAGAAAAGCCGTCTTCGTTCAGGAGTTCGTCAATCGTAATCGTTTGCCCGATGACTTGATTCAGTTCGATGTTCACGCCGAGTTTGACGAGTCCAGCAATTTCGTCTTCGACGATGGCTTTCGGCAACCGGAATTCGGGAATGCCATACATCAACACGCCGCCGGGCTTGTGAAACGCCTCGAAAATCGCAACATCGTAACCGAGCAGAATAAGATCACCCGCCACGGTCAACCCGGCAGGACCCGATCCAATAACGGCTACCTTTTTGCGATTAGAATCGGCGCAAGAGCGGGAGGCACAAGCCCCCCGGTTCTCCGCCGGAAGAGTCTCCTGGCGCATCACCGGAGGGCTAACGCCCGTCCGCTCCTTCTCTTGCGTCTTCTGTTCACGTTCGTAATCGGCAACGAAGCGTTCGCAGTTGCCGATGGCAACCGGCTGGGACTTTTTGCCGAGAATGCAGAGGGCTTCGCACTGCGTTTCCTGCGGACAAACGCGACCACAGACAGCGGGCAGAGCGTTGGTCTCTTTGACTTTTTGGGCGGCGGCAATGAAGTTTCCTTCGCGGAGCAGTTTGAGAAATTCGGGAATCTGCACTCCGACGGGACAACCGGCGACGCATCCCGGCTTTTTGCATTGAATGCACCGGGCGGCTTCGGCTTGCGCCATTTCGGGAGTGTAGCCGAGGGGGACTTCCAAGAAGTTTTTGGCGCGCACCTCCGGCGGCTGTTCAGGCATCGGCACCCGGCTTATTCTGGTAGCGGACATACAAGAATTATACAAGGTACACAAGGGACGTAAAGAGCGGTGTGGCGTTAGCCCGCCGGTTGGACAACGGACGACTTCCCAAAAACCAACCACAGGGCTCACGCCGCCTCGCTCTTTCTCCTATTTCCCCTCTTCACACTTTCCCCTCTTGACACCCTTCCCGTCCGTGCTAGAATGGACGCAAGTGCTGGAAATCACACACTTGCAGAAAAAACTCCATGAACATCAATCTCGCCAATATCAATTTCGACAGGCTCGCCGCCCGAGAGCGGCAAATCGTTGAGGCAGTCTATCGACTCGAAGAAGCAACCGTCGGCGAAATACTCGCCGCCATCGACGATGCTCCCTCATACAGTGCACCCTCATACAGTGCCGTGCGAGCGATCCTCTCCACCCTTGTCCAAAAAGGGGTGATCGAGTTTCGCAATGTGAAAAACAAGTACCTCTATCGACCCGTGTTGCCGAAGGACTCGGCACAGAAGTCGATGCTGCGGAACCTGCTCGAAAACTTTTTCGCGGGCAGTCCGACCAAGGCGGTTGCCGCTCTGCTCGATGTCGCCGGTAGCGAAATGAGCGATGCCGACTACTCCGAACTGAAAAAACTCGTCGAAAAAGCAAGAAAGGCAGAGAAAGAGGCAAAGAACGCGGGTTTTCCCTTGCCCTTTGTATGATGTCTCTACCAGCCAAACGTTAGTTTGTCTGGTAGCATGGTTTTTGTTGTTTTTCGCCCCCATGGGGGCGAAAAACAACAAAAAAACCGCTTTGTCATTTTGCCCG
>Ga0123353_10003235_pt1 | contig 20529 bp, 13 predicted proteins | sample TergutLab28metaG_3_FD_92763 | JGI IMG/M metagenome (GOLD analysis project Ga0123353, IMG submission 92763) | Labiotermes labralis P3 segment gut microbial communities from Petit-Saut dam, French Guiana - Lab288 P3 | ecosystem: Host-associated > Arthropoda: Insects > Digestive system > Gut ... | reverse complement strand
TTCCCCGGCTAACCACAACCCGCCGAACAACAAGCCCTGACTCGAAAAATTTTTGCAAAGCCAAACCCCTAAAAAACAAGGCGCAGGCGATGACAACGAGAAGTTCAACGAGCGTAAATGCTCTCTTAGCGTCATTTACCCCTCACGATTGCGGTTCCGCTTTTTCGTTTAATTCTTTGACCGGAAAATGCATTCCCCGCACATCATCGGCATACTGTTTCGCCGCCTCGAAAATCATACTATGCAAATCGGCATAACGTTTTGCATGTTTCGGTATCGCCTGCTCTTCCGGCGTGAAGCCCAATACATCGTGAATAACAAGAACCTGTCCGTCACAATCCGCTCCTGAACCGATGCCAATCGTGGGAATGTCAAGCGCAGCCGTTGCCTCCGCCGCTATCGTCTTGCCGACACATTCAAGAACAACCGCAAACGCACCGGCTGCCTGCACCGCTGCAACATCTTTTAGCAACTGTTCCCGCTGCCGCTGTATGAAAAACCCGCCGGTCTGGTGAATATCCTGCGGCAAAAGACCGCAATGCCCCATAACCGGAATACCGGCATCGGTCAACGCCTCAATGGTTTTCGCCCTTTTCTCTCCGCCTTCAATTTTCACGGCATCGACCAGTGTTTCTTTGATAATTCGCGCCGCTGCCTGCACCGCATCTGCTGCGCCTAGTTGACAAAACGGAAACGGCAAGTCCGCAACCACAAGGGCGGAATCCGCAGCGCGGGCAACCATTTCGGCGTGATAAATAATCTGCTCAACGGTGACCGGCAGCGTGGTTTTCTTGCCTTGAACGACATTGCCCATGCTGTCGCCGACAAGGAGAATATCAATACCGGCAGCATCCAAAATGCGGGCTGTCGGATAATCGTAAGCGGTCAGCATAACAATTTTCCGCTGCTCTTTTTTGTAATTTTTAATTTTCGGAGGTGTTAGTTTCATATTTCACCAATTAGGACTGTGTACATCGAGCGGACCTTCCGGCAGCGGAACACTGCCGAGTTCGTAATACATCGGACAATTGGAACGCATCGCAATCGGCAAGTCGCGCTGGTTCCACATTGCCATTGAGTCGTCTGCTAACTTCCAGCCCTTCAATTCATAATATGGAACGATATGTTCCTTGCAATACAGTATAGCGAAAGGAAAGCCGCGCCCGGCGGATTCCCGCAGCATTATTTCGAGCATTTTTCCGCCGATGCCTGCATGACGGTATTCCGGCAGAACACAAACGCCTTGGATACCGGCGGCATTGTAGCGGAAATTCCAAGTAGTAGTGATGGTTCTTTCTACAACGGCGGTGTGCCCGATGACTTTGTCGTCTTCGCAGGCAATAACGGTGAACAGCGGTGCTTTGCTGTGCCAAATTCGGCGTTCATTGAAAATCGGTTTCCAATCAGGAAAACAATCGCAAAGCAAGTCCCGAATCTGTTTGTCTAATTCGGAAGCGATATTTTCTTCTTCGAGAATCTGAAAAGTGCAGCAGGCGGTCGGCATCGGCGTACATACAAAACCCCAAAGACAAGTGAAAAATACAACTGCAACTATTATACCTTATTTTTTCAGAATTGCAATTAGCGGTACGCCGGCGGCGAAACGGTGATTTGTCAACCGCCGAATTTTTGATATAATACTCTTTCGATACTCCGACTGTGTCTACCGGTATTTTTCAGCGAAAGATAAAACCTAATGAAAGACGAAAACCTTTTTTCCGAAACCTCAATGAGTTTCGGCGAACACCTCGAAGAATTGCGGAAGTGCTTGTTCTACTCAATCTATTGGATTGCAATCGGGTCAATCGGCGGTTTTATCGTCGGTTCTCATGTTGTTGACTACATTCAGGTTCCTGTCAAAAAATCGCTCGAAAGATACTATTCGGAACAGACCGCCAAGCGGATTGATACCGAGCGCAAAAAACTCGAAGAAGAAGGATACGGCGAAGAAATTGCAACCGTCTCTGCCCGCTTCGGATTGGTACCGGAAGAAGTGTATATCTTTCCCGGCGAATTTCAGCGGATTCTAGAACGCCAAAAACAACAGGAACGGAAAAATCAAACAGACGATGATATTGCCGCACAACTCTTTGGAGTCGATAATCTGTCCCGTCAAAAAAATCATCGAAAAAAACAGACGGAAGCAATTTTCGGCTCTTATGATTCCGTTCATTTAGACGAAAAACCGATTCGGTGGCTGATTTTCAGGAAAATTGCCGATGACCCCAAAACCCGTACAAAAGCACTGGGGGTTCACGAAGTTTTCGCAATCTGGATTAAAGCATCGCTGCTGGTCGGACTTGTATTAGCGTCTCCGATGGTTTTTTACCATATCTGGTCGTTCATTGCCGCCGGTTTGTATCCGCACGAGAAAAAATACGTCTATTATTTCATACCGGTAAGCATAGGATTGTTTATCGGCGGCGCGCTTTTCGCTTTTTTCGGCGTTTTTCAGTATGTGCTGGACTTCCTGTTTATGTTCAACTCTTGGATGAACATTGACCCCGACCCGCGAATCAGTGAATGGATAGGATTTGCGCTGATGATGCCGCTCGGCTTCGGCATTAGTTTTCAACTGCCGCTTGTGATGTTTGCGCTGGAAAGAGTCGGTATCTTTACGCTAAAACAGTATCTCGAAAAGTGGAAGATTTCGGTGCTGATAATTTTTATTCTTTCGTTATTTCTAACACCCGGCGACCCAACCAGTATGATGATGATGGGAATTCCGCTTACGATTTTATTCTTCGGCGGCATCTTTTTCTGCTGGCTGATCCCCCGTAAAAAAGGTTTGCTCGACTTTGACGAAGAAGATAAAATTGAGGATTAACTCAGCATATCGCCAACTTTCATCGGATTGCCCCGCAGAAAATCGGCGGCGTTCATCATTCTTTTGCCGTCCGGCTGCAACTGCAAGACCTGTACCGTTTCTTCACCGGCAGCGATGATTAGTTCTCCTTCATCCGCCTTGACTACCATTCCCGGCTTCCACCAGTCCGGTCTATGCGGCTGATGCTGCGGCTGCTTCTTCGGCTCTGTTTTAGAAAACAACTTTCTGTTTTGTTTCTTTTGTGTTATCACATCCGGCTCTGAACGCAGTTCCGCAAGGTTGTCCAGTTTTGCGTCAACAAGCACCGGCGGCACATATTTCGGCGCGGAAAAGTCCGGCTGGATCACCTCCCGAAAAGAATTATCCAGCGGTAAAACCTTGCCGAGAATCAATCGGACTGAACTTCCGTCTTCCCGCTGCCAATGTGTGAACGATTTGGGCCACTGCGACATAGCCCGATAATGATTGAAAACCGAAATTGCGGAATCATTCCAGTTAATCAAACCGTTTTCTTTTTTCAACCGCGGTGCTTTCGTCACTTTGCTGTCGGGCTGTTCAACGATATTTACCGGCTTGTCCGAAGCCATCTTGCGGAGCGTTTGCACGACGAGTTTTGCTCCGTATTCGGCAAGCATTTCCTCGACTTCTTCGAGTGTTGCAAACGGCGGAATCGGCATCGGCGGACTTTGCGCAATTACTTCACCGGCATCGACTTTGGAAGTCATGCGGATAACGCTGACACCGGTAAAACTATCGCCGTTCAAGATTGCCCAGTGAACCGGTGCGGCACCGCGATATTTCGGGAGAAGCGAACCGTGAAGATTCACACCGCCGAGTATTGACGCGCTAAGAACCCTGTCTTTAAGGATTTGTCCGAAATCGCAAACGAAAAGCAGGTCAGGACAAATCAGCCGAATCAAATCGCAAAAATCCTGAGAATGGACATCGTCCTTATAGGTGATATATAAACCGCGTTCGTCGGCAAATTGCTTCGCCGGTGTCATAATCGGTCTATTGGATTTATCGTACCGCTGCGGATTTGTAACGAGACATTGAACATCAAACTCGCCGCAGTCGCATATTGCCTTCATAGAAGGAACAGCAAACGCGCCGGTCGCAAAAATGATAATTTGCAGCCGCTTATGATTATCATTTGATTCCTTTTCTGTCAATTCCGTACCGTCTTTGGTTATACCTCATATAAAAATCATAAACAATAAACAATTTCTAGTATCTTACACTGTTTTACGAAATCGGCAAGACGAAGGCAGCCGCCGACCTCCGGGCGGCGGGCTATCTTTTCGCAAAAATCCGTGAATTATTTTTGCTTCAGAACCTCGCTGGCATGCCGGCTGAAGTATCCGCGAAGGTCTTTGACGTAATCCTCCAGAATCTTCTTGCCGATGCCTTCGTGGTCGCCGAGTTTATACAAAGCGCGGGCATAACCGATTTCAATGAGCGAATCACGCCGGCTCTTCTCCGCCGTTCCGCCTTTCGGGTCTGCCTGGTCCCACTTTCTTGCCGTCTCCCAATCGAGATGCACATATCCCGCAACGTCCGGCTTTTTAAGCATTGCCGCAAGTGCCGGTGCAGCCGATTTGTCGCCTATCCACTCAAGGGCTAAAGCACAAGCACGGTGATGCGAAAAATCATCTTCCGCCTTCAAGAGCAGCATTTTTTCGGCAATTACGGCAGCACCCCGTTTGTCCTTCGTCCGACCAAGCATCATGATGTACCTGTCCAGCGGACTCGATGCCCAGCCGAACTGTCCCATTCCGCGGAAGTTCCAGCCCTTGTCCCATTCATCGAATTCCTTCACGGCATCAAGCAGGGCATCGGCTCCCGTCGAATCGCCGAGTGCCGCAAGCAATTTAGCGTAAGCAATTTTGTGGTCAGTTTCTTTCGCTTTGGAATACGCTTCCTTGAGAAGCGGCAGCGACTCGTCAGGATACCAGAGCAAGAGCGTCGTACCTTTGAAATCATCCGTTACCGTTTTAATCGCATCCGGCAAATCCTTGATGGTCTCGCCGTAATTATCTATGTCGGTCAATACTGACTCCGGCAGATTGCCGATGTCAACGAGATGCTGCTGCACCGGTTTGATGTCAAGTTGCCGCAACGGGACATTATCCTTCGCCGCCTTTGCCGCAAGACAGCCGAGAGCGTATCCCTGATTTTGCAAGTCGGGCTGCATACGGATAATCGGAATCGCATCGCGGTGACAACTCGTTGCCAAGCCGCCGACGAAGATTCCATCGAGTCCCAGCGGCAGACAACTCCGCAATGGAATGTCGCAGAAATGACCATCATGGTGCAAATGAACTATTTCAAAAAACGGGTCGGTAGTATAACCGTGAGAATCGAAATTGCTCCGCGTTCGGCAAATCGTATCCGGGTAAGTACGCTTATTAACTTGGTCAAGCGCAGTGAACGTGAAGTCGCCGACAACGATTCGGCGTTCCCGCGAGTCAATTATTTTGCCCATGTCGAAAGACCACGGGAATTTTTCCTTGCCATAGACAAAGACATGCGTGAGGTCTTCCATGTCGGTTTCCTCGACGTACATATAGTCGGTATTGGTGTAAGACATGCCGAGGTGCCGCGGCGGCAAACCGTGTCCCTGAGCGGCGATTTCGGCATTGTCAACGAAAATAGTCTCCGCTCCGGCGGCAATCGCAAGGTCGCCGTTACCGGTTGCGTCAATGACGTTCTTCGTTAAAACGGCTTTCGGACCCTGCGGTGTAGCAATCACAACGCCCTTGACCCGCGGTGTGCTTCCGCCGGACTCAACTATTGCACCGGTGCCGAGAACGCCGTACCAAACATCGGCACCGGCTTCGGCGAGTTTCGACCGCCACCAATGATTACGGTGTTCGATAATCCAAGATGCTTTGCCGTCTTCGACTTCTTTGGTAAATCCAACGCGGTTGCCCCAATAGTAAATCGAGATTGCGCCAGCCGTTCCCATTCCGCCGAGGTCGTGCAGATATTCGAGAACCAGTGTTTTCGCCCCCTGCCGGGCGGCAGCAATACCGGCGGGCGCGCCGGTTGTTCCGCCGCCGACAACGATAACATCATATTCGCCGACAACGGGAATTTTTTGCTCACCTTGTTTCACATAGCCGAGCGGTTCTTTGACCACTTTTACGTTTGATAAAGATTCCTTGACATCACCGGGAACTGTTTCCGGCTTTTGCCCGCCGTAAAGCGGGTTGTATAGAACCCCCAAGTCCGCCGGATTGATTTTTCCAATCTTGGCGGCTTCCTTCGCCGTTGCGGTGCCGAATTTACGTCCGACGGCGATAATTTGCGGCGTATTGAGGTATTTTACACCTTTTGCCCGAAAGGAAATTTTGTCCGTCGTGAACTGCTGATTGGGGTCGTAGGTTGCCAACCGAATCTGTTTCTCAAGTTCACCAATGGCTTTCAAGTCACCGGCAAAACATTTGGCAGCCGTATCTCCCTCCAATGGAAATGTATATCGGATAATGGGAAACGTACCGCTCCTTGCCCTTATCGGGCTCGGCATTCCGCGACCATAGAATGCCGAATGCGCAAACGCTCCGTAGAACGGTTCGCCCATAATTTCATAAGAAGCATTTTTCAGGAGCGGATATTGTTCTGCGTCGATTTCCTTCGGCGCGCCGCCGATGACAACGAATTCGGCTGTCCCTGAAGTCACTGGCGAAATAGGTCCGCCTTTGGCATTGAAAAGCCCGATAATTTTCTTCGCAAGAATTGCTTGCTTTCCTGCCCGGTTATTGATGACAGCACCCCTTGCATCATTTTCCGTTTTAGAAAATAAGGTTCCTTGAAAATACGTCGAATACAAAAATTTCACACCGGCTTCTTCGAGTGCTTTGTCGAGTACCATTTTGACGTGCATCGGTCTCGGTGCGGGATGTGTGTATTTTTCACCTTCCTTCGGTTGCCAAGTGGTAACTAACGGTTTGGGAATCAGGTCCTTGTCAGACAGCACTACGATTTCGCCGAGCAGCACCCGACTGGCGGTCTCGGCCTTCTTGACGTTGAGTTTCAAATACCGCGTCGTGAGCGGCTGGTCGAGAACCAGACGGAATTCGAGGGCAGCATCCCTTGTCGTTACGCCCTCCGATTCCGGTGCCAGCGGTGCGTTGCCGATTTCCTTCCATGTCTTTGCGTCATCGCTTGCGGAGACCGCTGCGGAACCGATGACGAATTCGTCTTTTCGATAGAATCCGAAGAGCGACACAACGCCGACCGGCTGCGATTTTTGCAGGTCAACCGTGATTGTCGCATCGCCGTCAATCTGAATACTTTCGTTTGTAGGGTTCGTTGCTTTTCCGTCATAGAGGCGATTTTTGCTGGCAGTGTCGGGATGTGCCGCAGCAATCGGTTCGGCAACATTATAAGTGAACGGAATTTTCTTTTGCGCACCGAGTACCACATTAACCGGCGAAGTTGGTTTACCTCTATCGGGGTCGTTATAAATCGCTGCCGCCAGCGGGTCGTCTAGTTCCGCATCGGGTTCGAGCCAAAGTTGAAGTGTTGCCGTCATATCGTCGCCGAGATAGGGACGGTCAGTAATGAGCATGGTCTTTGCTCCTGCCTTTGCGGCTTCGATAGCGGCGGCAACATCACCGGTTGAACCGCCGACGACTAGAACGTCAACTTCGTAGGCAATCGGCAGTTGCCGGTCCGAAATGGTGACAAATTTCTCTTTGCCAATTTCTTGGGCGGCAACGACTGCGCTCAAGGAAACAGAAAATAAAACGAGGAATAAAATACGCTGCATCATTTTTTTAATGGTTCGTTAAATGTTAAATAGATTAGAAATGTAGCACGGCTGATGATACCATACCCGAGAGAATTATGGTATAGGGGGAGTTTTTTCGGTGTCATTCTGCGTAGTAACCGGCGGATATTATTATTTTTGTTTATTACTCGCCGCTAACCGCCAAATGTTAAAATAGGACTGACAGACGGCAGCATTTTAAGAACAAAATGCGGGGTACGAAAAATCTTTTGGGGGGGCTTGCAATTTTTTGACGATAATACGAAAATACGTATGTTTTACGTAAAATTTTGAGAATGTTGACTCGATGACGTTTTTGCCGCTTTTTTCAATTGCTGCTTACCTAAACTGGGATATTATCATTGTTCCGGCTGCGGTTTTATTCGCACTGTTTTTGTTTCACTGGATGTACAAAAACGGTTTTACGGCTAAAACTATAACCGTTCACGGCATAATTTTTCTTGCGGCTTTGTTCATTGGATTCTTCTTTTCACACAGCGGCATCAACAAAGTCAGGCAGGATGAAAGCCGAACTTACATGAGTATCCTGCTGGAAGCCGCGGCAACTGTAGAGAAACTCAAACATTCGGAAATCAACGAAAATACGCTGGCAGATTCTCCGGTTCTCGCCGAAATACAGCATTATTTCAATTCTCTGTCTTCTTTTCCGTTTATCGGACAGATTTATACACTGCGGAAAAATCAGGATGACGCAAATGTTCTAACAAAGATTGTTTCCAGCCGGGATACCGTTCTGAACACAGAAATTAAACTAACTTCCTTCATTGAAGGCGCATTTATCAGAGATTCAATTGACAGCACGGCGCATGCTATCAACTTGTCAGATCACAATTTCCGCGAGAAAAACGGATACTATTTTATTGCCGCCGCTCCTCTTAAAGACAGAAACAGCAAGACGGAAGCAATTCTCGTTATCGACTTTATGGAAGAGAGCGGCTTCATGGCAAATTGTTTTTCCCTGCTTCTTGTCTTGTTCCTTGCCCTTTATTTTTGCAGTACTTGGTTTTTCGTTTATGCGAAGGTTTATCAGAAAAAAATCAGGCAGAATGAAGATAATTTGGCGGCTGCAAGGAAACTGTCGCAAGCAGCCGTTAAGGCAAAGGGTGAATTTTTGTCGAGTGTAAGTCACGAAGTCAGAACGCCGATGAACGCTTTGCTCGGTTTTTCGAACATTCTGGTACAGCGTATAGAAAACGTTTGTCCGCCGGAAGTTGTCGAGGAATCAAAAGGTATTTTTGAAATCATTCAAAAGAGCGGACAGAACCTTCTGACGATTATCAACGACATTCTCGATTATTCCCGCATCGAGTCGAATCTGCTGCAAATAGAATCCGTCCCTTTGTCTATCAAACAGGTAATTGAAGACGTTTGGCAGATGGAGCATAATGATATCGTTGCAAAACATCTTGATTTTTCCGTCCGTTATAAGGAACCGATGCCGGAATTGATTTTGAGCGACCCCGTCCGGCTGCGGCAGATATTATTGAATTTAATAGATAATGCCGTTAAATTTACCAACAACGGTTCGATAGCCGTTCACTGTGAGGCGGTCCCCATAAGCGGCGGTGTGGCGGACACGGCGGAGCAGAATACACCTAACTCGCGGAAGGTTCCAAATTCCGCTCTCTTGCGAATTGAAGTTATTGACACCGGTATAGGGATATTCAAAGACGATTTGGAAAAAATATTCGAACCGCTGACGCAGGTAGACCAATCGAATAAACGCCGTTTCGGCGGAAACGGTCTCGGTTTGAGTATCGCCCGCCGCCTTGCTCAACTTATGGACGGTGATATAACGGTTTCCAGCACACCGAACAAGGGGAGTAATTTTACGCTGCAACTAAATGTTTTTCTGCCGAATGAAGAACAGGCAGCCGCTGTATTGGAAAAAATACGCAAAAAAGAATCGGGAACATTAACTGGTTCTGACTCGTCTTCTTCCAAATATGTGAATTCACAAAAAACCAACCCGGCATTTGACGGTAATGTAGAAAAGCAGAATGAAGAAAAGGATGTTGCCGGACAACATCCGCTTAAGAATTTCCGAATCCTGCTTGTAGAAGACATGCTCATAAATCAAATTGTGATAGCGACCCAGTTAAGAGATGCGGGTGCTAGAGTGGACATCGCCGACAACGGAAAAATAGCAGTAGACAAAATCAATCTGGCTATCGATGACGGGCTGTTTTACGATATTGTCCTAATGGACATGCAGATGCCGGTCATGGACGGATACGAGGCGGTTTCGCTGCTCCGTTCACAGGGATACACAAAGCCGATTATTGCTATCACCGCACACGTTTTGACCGGCGACAAAGAAAAAACCATTGCGGCGGGCTGCGACAATTACATTGCCAAGCCGGTTGAAAAACAAATTTTAGTCAATATGGTAAAAAAATATGTGAAATAGGCGGAATTATTTTTTGTATAGAATTGCATTTCCCGAAAAATTCCGGTACAATTACCGAAACGTTGTATGAACATTTTGTTTTAGGAACCCTTTTTGTTTAGAAAAAAACTTTTTTGGAGAACTTTGAAATGGTTAAAGAGAGAATTGAAGTCAAGAAAATTGCCGATGTTACTATCGCAACTTGCAATGACATGAAATTGAATGATGATTTGGTTATTCAAGAGTGGGGCGACCAGTTGCTGGAACTTCTGGACGACGTTTCCTGCCGCAAACTTGTTGTGGATTTTTCAAAAGTTCTTTTTATGTCTAGTTCCGCTCTGCGGGCATTGATAACACTGAACAAGAAGATAAAGGAAGCGAAATCCGCTCTGGTCCTTTGCGCAATTGACGACAACATAATGGAGGCGTTCCGCATTACCCGGCTTGACAATGTTTTTACTATCAAAAGAGACCAGGACGAGAGTATCCGAAGTTTCCAATAATGTAAAACACATCGGACAGAGTACTCCGTACTCTGCCGCATTTTGTTTTGACGCGGAGGAACCCTCATGAGCGATGCGTTTGATTTGAGACAGACATCAACGGACTGGCTGTGGACGAAAGAGTTTTCTTTTGACAGCAGTATGGATGCTGCTCATTCTTTTATTGACGAAATAATGGCGCAGTTGGAAAGTGCCGGCTGGGGAATGAAAGAAGCCTTCGCCGCAAATATGACTTTTGAAGAAGCATTGATAAATGCGGTTCAGCACGGCAATCATTCCGACCTCGAAAAACAAGTACACGTTATTTGTCGACTGAACGGCAAACTTGTCTATGCAAGAATCGAAGACGAAGGCAACGGTTTCGACCCCGACTCTGTTCCAGACCCTACTAAAGAAGATAACCTGTTGATGGCTTCGGGACGCGGTGTGCTGCTTATCCGGCAGTTCACCAGTTGGTCAAAATGGAACGACGTTGGCAATGTTCTGGAATTTGAAATCGAAAAACCGGGTTAATTTTCGATAAACGTAAACTTGTGTTCAAAATTCATGCACTTTTTGAAGTTTGTATCATTGTGCAAATCAAAATGATACAGTATAAAACCACAATTTGAAATTTATTTTCCGAAAACCTTAATAACACGTTGAAATACCGTCAAATCGCTAAAAAACACTGATATTCGTTTTGGCACAGTGTTTGCATGTACAATACCCAGCCAGAGTGATTGTTAGTCAGCGGACTGAAATCGGAAACCTGTAAAATTAGGGAAAATAAGGGAAATCGAGGGTTTTTCAAAATTTTATGAATATTTCGTCCATTTTCGGGGTTTAACTGTTGACATTATTGAAATTATATGGGATAATGCAAAGTACAAGGATTGAACCGTGTTATTGCCGGTTTTTGACTGTTGTACTTTTTTACCAGAAAAGAGGTGTATTATGAAGAACGTTTTTTATTGTTTTATTTTTGCTTCGGTTTTGGCGATGTTATCCGCGTCGACAGTCCTTGCGGACATCGACACCGATAGCGGTGCTGCCGATACAACCGGTTTGTTGGGAGCGTTTAATCTTGCCGTGAAGTCGGGGCAGGAAACGTCCAACGGTTGCACGATGAACCCGATGGAAGGCAACCAGCAGGTTATTACCAGCCTTCTGCCGTTGCCGGAACTCCAGCAGGTTGCGTACACGAATACGTTTAATCCGACGGATTCGATTACGAGGACGCAGGATACGCCGAACATGCCAAACACGCCGAGATATCCGCCTCCTCCGCCGCCAGGTCCGCCTCCGCCGCCCACTCCCGAACCCGGGACTTTGCTGATAATGGGTATCGGTGCAACAGCGATGATTCCTTTGCTTAGACGGAAACATGCTGGCAAAGCGGAGGAAACTGTTTAACCGGCGGTTTAACCGAAAAGAATCCATCGTCCTACTGTTTTTTAGTGTTTCCCCTGGAAGGGTGCCTCCTGACTCAGCAGTTTTTTGCTTCGCTGTTCTTAAGTCCGCAGGAGGTTTTTTTCTTAGGTCTGCGGTGTTGCCGCAGTTCTTCTCGGTTGACGGCGGCTGATTTCGGCACGCCGCTATTATTTTTTCCTGAAACTTTGTTTTCCGTTTGCAATTTTTTAATAAATAAGTTAAAATAAACCGTATGCGATAATCTGTTTGAAAACATACGTACCCTTCCAATGATTGACCTTGAAGAACTCGCCCGTTTTCGCCGTTTGACACTTTCGTGCTGGTATTTGACCGGACCTACCGCAGTCGGAAAAAGCCAACTTGCCGTCAAACTCGCTGAACGTCTCAACGCAGAAATTATCTCTTTGGATTCGATGGCGGTCTATCGTGAAATGGACATCGGAACATCGAAAATCTGGATTGAAGACCGCAACGGAATACCGCATCATCTCATTGATGTTGTTGACCCCAGCGAAGAGTATTCGCTTGCAAGATACGTGAATGATGCCTGTGATAAAATTGCGGAAATACAGTTAAAAGACAAGGACGTTCTCTTTGTCGGCGGAACGCCGCTGTACCTGAAGGCAATGTTGCGAGGAATGTTTGAAGGTCCCGCCGCCGACAAGGAATTTCGGATGAATCTCCAAAAGAAGGCAGAAGGAAAAGATTCGGAATATCTTCATTCACTGCTCAAAAAGGTTGACGAAGTTTCTGCAAAACGGCTTCATCCAAACGATACCCGAAGAATTGTCCGTGCGCTGGAGGTTTATGAGTTGACCGGCAAGCCGATTAGTTCATTCCAGAAACAATTCGACAATGGAACGCCTGCCGATAAGTGCAAAGTATATGTTCTTGGTATGCAGCGGGAAAAGCTTTACGCCCGTATTGAAAAACGGGTGGACAAAATGATTTACGACGGCTTCCTCGACGAAGTTAAATTACTCTCAGAGCGGAAACTCAAAATTAGTCAGACAGCGCGGCAGGCATTGGGCTATAAAGAATTATTCGACTATCTTGAAGGCAAATTGAAATACTTCGATGCGGTGTCTCTGATAAAGCAGAAAACGAGAAATTTTGCGAAGAGTCAGGAAACGTGGTTTCGCGGCTTATCAGAGTGCAGGTTTATCTCCGCCGAAGACCCGCACTTTGAAGGAGTTCAGTTGAATGACAACGAGCCGTTGTTTGCCGGAATAGCCGCTTCGGAAGGCGAAGCGGATTAAGACGCAAATCTTTCGATTGCGTCTCTGTTCTCGCTGCCCGCAACTCTCCGCGGTCATTTTCCGCTCTTGAGCCGCATATCATACAAGTTGTATCCGACTTTTCGCACCGCTGAAATCGTTTCAGGATACGGTGTGTCGCAAACATTCAACAAACCGATTTGATAATTTTCGCCGTCTCCGCGCCCCGTTGTCGCTTGGTCGCCGTATTGAAACCAATGCGTTCCAATTATCAACGGATTTCGCAACGCCGACGCAACGTACTCGTAATACGCTTCCGCCCGTTTTTCCTGCGATTCGGTCGGCACCAATCCCGTGTGGAACATTCCTCTGTCCAGCGCACCGAAGTGAAACTCGCCGATAATCACCGGCTTGTCAATGCCTTCCGGCAATTTGAACTCCGTAAGAGTACGCTGATATTTGTTGAAACTGATTACATCGCAATAGTTTGCGGAAACACGGATTGCCGTCTCATTTCCCCACGCAAATCTGCATCCAAAGTACATCTTCTTCGGAGCGTACTTTTTGATTGCCGCATGTATCGTACTGAAATACTTCTCGGCAACCTTCCGGTGAAAGAAATCGAGGTCTTCCTTCGCCTTCGTTTCGTCCGGTTTGTTCGTTGAAGCAAGCAGCGCGTTCCAATCGGCATGCGCAGTTCCCCAAACGGCATTGAGTTTTTTGATGTCGCCGTACTTTTCCTTCAAATCATTGACAAAAACAATTTTAGCGGGCTGGTCTGCCGGCGAAGTTATCGTTCCGACTGCTAATGAGCGTTCACCGCCCCAACTGATTTCATTGTCAACGAAGTATCCCAAGCACCAAGGGTCATCGGCAGAATAAGCGGCTGTGTTTTTAACGTTCCTATCAACGGTTTCCTCAAATTCCTTCGAGAACGTATCAAAGAATTTTCCCCAATATCCGCCGCTGCCTTCGATTCTTTTGCCGCCGCTGTTGATAGTCGCCGTGTAAGGGGTCTTGCGAAGTTCATAAATCGAGCGGTCTGACCAGTTGGCTATCGTGTTCATTCCCCAACTCTTCAAACGCTGATGTGCCAGTTTAGCGTGAATGTTCTGCCAATCGCTGCCGTATTTCCGAATCAGATTAGCACGCGTGAAGTTGAAGGTAACGTAAGTCCCTCTTCCTTCGTAATAGTTATGCGGAGCCCAATTTCCCGTGCCGTAGCACGCCTTGAATACGGGGTCGTCTTTCGGCGGCAGTCCTTCAAAATAAAATTCGCGGTCTGTAATCGGCGTTACGGCATTACCGGTAATTACGCAATCGGTTCCGTGCGACCAGAACAAACAGCCCTCCGGGTCGATGAACCACCATACGCCGTCAATTTTTTCGACTCGGAATTGTCCCGTTACTTCATATTTTTTACCGGCAGTATATCCGCCGTATTGATTTCTGTCTTTCGGAGAAGGATTTTTCTCTAAATCCAATTCTTCCTTTCCGATATTCTGTTTCAGTTCGTCTTCGGAATGAACTTTGCCTTGCCAATTGTCGTATTTGAATTGTCCGAATTTGTCAATGAACGGGAAAAACGCATCGGCAGATAATTTTGACCATTCCGCTTGTTTTCCTTTGGCGGCAGTGACACCGTGAACTGTCCACGATGTTTCTTTGCCGGGCTGATTCAAGAATACAACCATTGAAACAACAGCGTCTTTGTGAAATGCTTTCGCGCTTCCGACGTTGCCTTGCCCGCGAACTCCGCCCGGATAACCCCGCATGCCGAAAAGTTTTTCCGCTAATTGCGGCGGCAAACGGGAAGGCAACGGGACTTTCGCTTGAGTCCGCTGACCGGCTTCAACTTCGAACCAGTGCGTATAAGTTCCCGTCATTGTTTTGTGGTCAACTTCGGGAGAATCAAGCCGGCAATGCAGCCGGATTTTTTCCGCACCGTGATTGGAAACATCGAAAATGAGTGCGTCGCTCTCCGAAAAATTCCATTTGAGACCTTTGGTTACAAATCCGGGCCACTGCCCTTTGGTGCCGGTATCAACTTTGATACCGCTGTTGAAGGTCAACTTGGAATCCTGCGGCGTAAGGACAGCGATGCCGTCCTGCGAAATGTCGAGGACTGTGATAACTCCTTCAGCAGAAAAAACGCTGCTGGAAAGCAGAAGAACGGTAAGAAAGAAAACAAAAACGGTTATTTTTTTCATGGCAATATATGTAAAGGAAAAGGAAACGGTAGGATTACCGTATTTTCTGAAACACGCCTACGCTAAACGGATATACAATCAACAATCAAACGCATCAATAAATTCCAACAAACACTCCTGCAACGCTTTACCCTCAACGGTGTCTTTGTCAATACTGCGCACCGCTTCTGCCGCCTTCGCTTTCAACTTGCGAATCAATTCTTCCGCTTGCGAAAACACACCGGCATTTTCCATCTGCAAACGATATTCCTCAAAGTTATCAGCCGATTCTTTTACATATTTGCTGACGAAAAATGCCCGCAGCAGTGTCGGACTGTTCCGAAGTAAATCAAAACCCTTTTTCCGCTGACGAAAGGTCTCCGGTAAAAAATCGTCCAAATCATTGCGGATTTGAAATGCCGCGCCGAGATGACGGGAATATCGCGCAACCGATGCCTTCGTCCGTTCATAAAATTCATAATCGACTTTACCAGAAGCAACAGCAGACAGAACACCGATACTCAATGCTGCTTCAAACGCCGGCGCGGTCTTCAAAACGTAAATCTCGATTATCTCCGAAACAGACGGCTCAATCTCCTTTCCGGCATTTTCCGTTAGTTGTTTTCTCCAGGCGAGTTCCGCTCCTTGTCCTTCACATAATTTTTTGTGAGCGTTGACAAGGCAGGCAAGCATCTCAAGAACAATCTCCGCAGCGGCTGCGCAGCGGATTCCGGCAATGCAGCGGTATCCTTCGCCGATAAGATAATCGCCGATGTTAATCGCAGCAGGCGTTCCGTATTCAGTATGCAGAGCGGGCTTCCCGTAGCGGAAATTATCGCCGTCTTCGATGTCATCGTGAACGAGAGATGCCTTATGAAACATCTCGACTGCTCTTGCGGCATCTTTCACGAAAGACGGAAGGTTGGCGGCGTTGATTTCGCCGTCTTCACCGGTACAATGCGAGCCGGTTAATGAATCAAAAACCGACAACACAATAAATGGACGATAGAACTTTCCGCCGCTGCAAAGAAAACTACCGGCAATTCTTTGAACGGCGGTCTTCGGGTCGGCTTCGGGATAATTTACTGATTTATGTTCTCCGGCAGTTAATGTAAATAAGTCCGATGCAGCCCGCAGCAATGGAAGATTGGACTTTTTATTAGCGGCTGAATGCAACTGCGTCTCATTCTTGTGTTTCTTATTTTTGTCAGGAATATATTCCGTGCAAATCATGCCGTGTACATAATCGAGGTCGGTTTCCGTATTGCGGCACGTTGAAGCATGCAGCGGAACTGCAAGCGCGGGAATACCGGCAAAGAGCAGTTTGCTGAAAGCCCTCTCGAGAGAACGCAAACATCCGACACCGAGAACAGCATCTGACTTTCGTTGAAGTATCCATTGCAAAACCGCCGGTGAACCTTCGGCAACAAGAACAGAATAACCCAAATCTTCGGCGTATTGTTTCAGTTTTCCTATTTCACACTGCCCGCAATTTTCGCAGTGTAATCCTTCGGCGGAATACGTTGCGGGACAAGCATCGGCGTTGCGGAGACAATGCGGCAAAAACAATAAGCGGCGGTTATAAGGAACGGCGGAAACTCTTTCCGTCCAAAGTATGCTGCCGAGCTGCACCATTGTCCATCCGAGATATTCCGGTGTTGGAATAATTGAACGCGCGGTCTCTTCCAGTTGAGAACGCTGCGGAATTCCGTTTGCAAAACCGTTTTCCTTTAGAGTTTGAACTTCACGACTGCACACGGCAATGAAAGCGTTTCGTTCTTCCTTTGTCGGCGGAACTTTCTGAACGACACCGTTTAGAACGAAAGTATCAGCAGCGTCAGACGAAACAGCAGGAACGGCATCATCTGGCGGCATTGTTTTATCCTCGGTTAATCAGTTTCTGTATTGTTTCGACTAATTCTTTTCGGTCCAGCGGTTTTGCCAGAACGGCATCGCAGCCGGCGGATACACATTCCTCATTGGAATCGTAATTCGCTGTTACGGCAATTATCGGTTTTATAAAACTGCGTGAGCGCAATTCTCTTGTTGCCGTAAAACCGTCCATAACCGGCATTTGCATATCCATAAGGATAGCATCATAGGACGAATTGCTTTTTTCCGCTTCAGCGATTTTCTCAATAGCGAGTAAGCCGTTGCCGACAATATCGACTTTAGCACCGGCATCCCGGAGTTTTGATTCGGCAATGAGTTGATTGATAACATTGTCATCTACAACCAGTATGCATCGATTGTCGAGCGGATTTTTCTGCTGCGAATCTAATGATTGTATCTTCGATGCCGATGCGGCTGAGCGGGTATTATCATTTTTTTTCGTTTGGGTTATGCTGCTGGGTATGTGCAGAGCAGTAGAAGTCTTGCCTGCTATTTGAGTGAAGGCCGGCGGTTCTGTTTCTCCGCAAGTTGCTGCCGCCGCTGTATTGGCAGAACCGGCGTTATTTTGTTCCGCATCGGGTTCTAGAATCGGCACAAGAACGGTGAACGTGCTTCCTTTTCCTCTTTCGCTGACAACGGAAATCTCGCCGTCCATCAGCAGCGTCAATTCACGGGCGATGCCGAGACCCAAACCGGTCCCGCCGTATTCTCTTGTGTAGGAAGCATCAATTTGCGAAAAGGGACGAAAAATTTCTTCTATCTTTTCTTGTGAAATACCGATGCCGGTGTCAATAACATCAACCCGCAAATACTCTTGTTCCATTAGGGGGGAGTTGCCGGCTAATGTCAAAACAGAAGGACTTTTGCTATATGCCGCAACCGCCCGCTGAATACGTGAAACACTGCTGTCCTTGCTGCTTTTTTCCCTGCTGTTCGGGATGAACAACATTGTCGCTATGGATGTCAGCAGTGAGGTCTGTGCAGCATTATCCGGGTCGTACATAGGGGGCGTTGTCTGCTGAATATTCTGAACACTGTATCGGACAGTAACGCTGCCCGTTTTCGTGAACTTAATTGCATTACCTATGAGATGCAGCAAAATGAGCCGAAGATGCGATGAGTCGCCGTAAATGTATTCAGGTACAGGTCCTTTCTGCTCTATAGAAAAACTAATTTCCGGTTTTTCGTCGAGACGGGACTGATACATCATCTGAAGGTCGTTTATGAGTTTTTTAATCGAGAACAGTTTCGATTCCAATGAGATTTTCTTGGCATCCAAATCGGCGAAAGTCAAAATATCGTCAACGAGGGTCATCAGGTCGCGGCTGCTGCTGCGGATAGTGCTGATAATCTGTTCCTGCGGCAGTGAATTGTTTGAAGTGCTGTTCTCCGCACTGCGGTTGCCGGAAAGCATATTGGAACATCCGAGAATAGCATTCATCGGTGTTCGGATTTCATGGCTCATGTTGGCAAGAAAGAACCGCTTTGCCTGAATTGCAACTTCGGCCTGCTTCTTCGCTTGTGCTAATTCGCCGACTGTGTTTTCAAGACTGACAGAGTATTCCAGAAGTTTTTTCTCCACCGAAAAACGCCTAATAAAGAACCACTGCGTTGTGAAAAAGAGAACAAGAAGTACCGCGAAAAGAATGGTCGGAATAACTTTTGCATTGTAAATACTTTTGATATAGACATCGGCAAAGAAGTCCACACCGACTACTGCCTCAACTTCGCCGTTCTTGTCATATATCGGTTCGGCGGCACTGACCCAGGTTCCCCATTCATCTTCAGCCGGAGTTCCGTTGAACGCTGATTCACCTTTGAAGGCGGCGGTAAATTCTTCAATATCTTCCTGGTCGGCACCATATACCTTTCCCAATTCAGCAGGTGCCTCTTCTTCAGAATCTTTTTTTCCGTCTCCGTCCTTATCGAAGCCGGTATCAAAAACGAAGTATAATTTTCCTTCATTGTCTTCACGCAGAGTGTAGATAGAAGCAACTCTTTTTTCGCGCTGTTGCCACTCTTCCATACATTCTAATATCTGCCGGAATGGCGGCGAATCCATTTTTGTTTCCCGCGTTATGTCGGCGTGATTCATTCGGCTGATTGAGACCGCATACGATTTTGCCAAACCGGAGAGATTGTTCTCGGTAATTTGTCCTGCCTGCCTGCCGGAAAAAACAATATGGATAGCACAGATAGGAATGAGCAGCAGCAGGATAAAAGCCGAAATGAGCAACTGTTTCCGCAGGGCAGGGACTTTCCAATATTTGACGAGCATCACAATCATCGCAGCAATCGAAACGACTGCGGCAATCGATGCTGAATATGGCGGGGAAAAAAAATCGGTAAAAAAAAGAAACATAAAACCGCTGCAAAGGAAAACAATCCAGGATTATTTCTATTATTTTATCAAAATTGAACAGAAAAGTAAAGTAGGATTAAAATCCCGCGCTAATAATACGTGTTTCGCCAAACTTCAGCGGTATTGTCAACACCTTTCCGCTGCCGAGGCTGACTTTAACGTCGCCGTCCTTCGCACCGTGAAGCACAACCGTATCGCCGTTAGCGTAAACGTTGCAATCCGTTTCTGTGTACAAATGCAGCCGGATTTCTTTCGCAACTGCCCGCAGCAAGGACGAACTCAACCCCGGCGCACCCGCAAAAATATTGATTTCGCCGTTCTTTCCCTCTCGTATTGCAACGGCAACAGAACCGTCAGGATATGTCGCCAGCACTTCGTCTTCTTTCGCATCAGCAACGGCAAACAAGGGCTGCATCGGATGTTTCAACCCGAAACCGCTTTCCATTCCGAACGTTTTACCGCGTGCAGTCGGTTCTGCCCAAGCGTTGACTCCCTTCAGTTGCTTGAATTTGAAGCCGGTCAAGTCCGTCATTGTTTCAACACTGCCGCCTTTGCCCGGTGTTAAAAATGCCGGTGCGAAACACCAGATATTGGCGGTTCCCCGCTTCGCCGTCTTTTCTTTCAATGCGCTGCGGGTTTCACCGAAAAGATGATATGCCGCCGCAAACACATTCAATTTCGTTTCGACTTTGCCGTTCACGAAATCGCTCAACAGATATTGTCCGTAGGGTGTTCCCATTCTGGCAAGCGGTTCGCGGACGTTATAAACCGTTTGCCGCGTCATTGCGTTTCCGCCAGCCGCAACGGCAAGCATACTGAATTCGTCAAGGAAAACGCCGACTTCCGGTTTGAACGGCGTTGGATTTTGCAAGAAGTAGTTGTCGATTTTTTCGAGGTTTTTCATTTCCGCCCAAAGATTCGGGTCGTCAAACCAGCCGCCT
>Ga0123353_10003234_pt1 | contig 20531 bp, 6 predicted proteins | sample TergutLab28metaG_3_FD_92763 | JGI IMG/M metagenome (GOLD analysis project Ga0123353, IMG submission 92763) | Labiotermes labralis P3 segment gut microbial communities from Petit-Saut dam, French Guiana - Lab288 P3 | ecosystem: Host-associated > Arthropoda: Insects > Digestive system > Gut ... | reverse complement strand
CACCATACTCTCTACATATATATGTATTTTTCTCTGATTTTTTCCTTTCGTTCTGAGCACATTCTTTTTTTTATATATATATATATATATATATATATATATATATATATATATATATTACAGCAGTCGCTGTAACACGTAGCTTTCTATGTTCCTTTTCTATTTCTTACTCTGCTGGTGTTATTTAGTTTTACTCCATCTTTACATCTTGTGCTCTTCAGAGTAACATTCTTGCGTGTCTTTTATTATACTTTAAACTGTCTGCTATTTATTTAATCCTGCCTCTTGTGTACGTTTAATACACGAAAGAAAATATCGCCATTGTTCTTGTAATGGCGTCTGTCAAAACTTCCCTGTCTTATAACATTTTACCAACAATATTATTTCATTTCTACACACCTGTAATTTCTTATACTTGTTTTGAAAATTTTTATTTTTTCTTATTAATGTTATTCTTGTTTATTTCAATGTGTGTCAAGTTTTGTTTATTATACAATATCATATACTGGAGTCTATCATAAGATAGGTTAACTCAAATGACACTCATAGGTCCGTGGATCGCTAATATATTCGCAGAGTACAACCAAGAAGATGCGAAGTTTCTCAATTTATTTATTTATATAAGACGCTCTACATTGTTTCAGAAGACTTTTCCGTCCACCATCAGGAGCTCAAAACTGCACATACAGCGTCAGGTATTGGTCTGACAAATACCTGACGCTGTATGTGCAGTTTTGAGCTCCTTATGATGGAAGGAAAAACCGTCTGAAACATATAGAGTCTTACGTAAATAAATAAATTGAGAAACGTCGCATCTTGTTGGTTGTACTCTGCGAATCAACTGACATCTTTTCAAGTTTAGATTTTTCCAGTTTGTCACTCGGTATAACTACTATACTGTATTTGTTTTAGTTTTGTTGCTTACGCCCTGCATGTTTCAAACCGTTGGGCATGTTGCAGCAAAACTACGACAAACTTGTGGTTGTATTAGTTAGTGAACACGTCCTGTTCCTATAGCTCTATAAAATAAGGGGAAGGTTGACATATGCACGCTAGTTGAAGGTGGGGAACCTGGAGAAAATATTTCTAATACTTTTAGTTCAGACTTTGAATGTGGGTCCACTGGTGATATGATTGCAATATCAAGGAGCGATGTTGAACCTGACAGTCTGACGTTTATTTTACAAAATGTGAAACACGTGCAACGGAGACTAAGACAGACCTTCAGAATCTTAACGTGGAATTTCGATTTGCTAACGGAGAAATTGTGTAATACTCTAACCCAACCATAGTTCCAAGATCTAATTATATGATCGCTCTGTAGTTCACTGAGCAGAGCAGAAAGTGCAGTTACAGGTCCTTTGCAACGTATGTAGAATATGCAGTGAAATGAATCTGGCCTGTGTTTCTATAGCGCTAATTTGCATTTCAGAAAATCTTATCTCATAATACGGAAGGTAAATGCGCCATGATTTAGAAGCTACTGGTGGGAATTGTTTAAGCCTTTGACTTTCGCCCTATTAACTTATCGGAAGCTCCTGGGCTCTGAATAACGGAACAAAGTCTCTTGAATTTCGGAGTGGTCGGACGAATTAATTTTATCACCTGTTGGATCGAGATTCTCTGATAAAGCCGCGTAATGGCTAAAGGTGCCCAAATTGAAACAAATTAACCTCGCTGCTCCCCAGTTTATGATGTGGAAAGTTTAATTTTACCACCCAAGTGCAAATTTCACAGGGGTAAAGCGAGTTCATGAAGATCGCCAGCCAGCAAATAATTTTATTCCTTTTTAACATTCATCTAATTTGTTTCAGGCTTTGACGAGTTTCTGGCTTTTGTGAAGAGGGTAACAGACAGTGGGCTGTTTATATAGTCTAGAGTTACATATTATGAAATAAGACATTGCATATTATAGCTTGATTTGTCTTGTTGGGAATAAATAAAATTTGGATTCATAAAAAAGTTAAGAACTCCTGAAATTTTTGGACCACTTTCTAGCATTAAGTTCAGAATTGTGTGTCCATCTCACTTGTATCTAAAGACTTAACGTCGAAATATACCTGTTGTTTTCAGTGGCCTTGGAACGTGATCCTTAGACCGGAGGGAAGAGTATAATTTGATGGACTTTTAAAAAGGTTACTGCGATTATTGAAGTTCATGATAGAGGAAATAATATGAGTTAGATTTGAGGTTATCATGGTTGTGACTGCGAAGACCGCTGTATTTTGAGTTACAGTGTCTTGCAGGCTGGTAACAATGGGCCCACGTTACGGATGAATGTGCAGTTCCTTCTTCAGTTTAGGCAGCGCATCTTTCCCATATACCGGTAAATATCTGCCAAACTACACGGCGTCACAATTGAAAAACATGCACAAGCGGCCTTAACTGTAGTTTCGGGATGCGTGCTATTAATGACGAGACGCTAGTGTGAATAAGGTTGATGGTAAACACAAGTAGCACGCGTAACAGCTATGAGAGACGTTTTCAGGGTTTTAGGAGACAATCCGCATGGGAGCGTTAATTTGGAAATCAATGTGTAGGTGGGGGCATGAAAACGAAATTGGTTTTAAAATGACAGGGAAGTGAAGTGAAATAATTCGATTCAGATTTGGGTTTAATATAGGACTGTGGTGAATATGGAACGGTTTGTTTCTTATCCTTTCGATAAAAGAAGAAGATGTCTGCTTGTAATGTACTTTCCTTCCTGTGAATTAGAGTACTTCTATAGTAATCAAATTACTGACTGTAGCTCATTAAGCGCATTGCAGACCTCCAAATTAAAATTAGATAGTTTGAGCAGAACAAATGTCTCGGAAGGGAAATAGGAGACATCGATCGACAGGGACAGAACCATAGCCTAGTGTAAGGAGCAATCGTGACGGCTTTATTATTTAACTTCCTGCTTCACTGCATGTCCGACCAGATAGTATTGACTGACCTACCTTTGGTTTTGTAGGTCCTCGTAAGTGGGTTGTTTATGTAATGGAGCTGAGTTGCTAACCAATTTGCGGTCGGATTGTGTGTGGTACGTTGACTGGGTGATGGCACAAGGGCAGAAACTAGTTTCTGTCCAACGGCCGAATTGATAAGTCCGGGCATTTTGGCGGGAGACCGATCCCAGTGGCTGTGCGGTCTAAGGCGTGGGTCTGTAGCCTCTCACTTGCTGGAACTGTGGGTTCGAATCCCGCCGGGGGGATGAATGTCTCTTTCTTGTGATTGTTATCATTTGTCAGGTAAAGGTCTCTGAATCGGGCTGTTGACTCATCCAGAGGAGTCTTACGGAGTTTAGTGTGTCTGAGGGTGATCGTGAAGTCTCGACAATGGAGATGTTCTGGCCGACTTGGGGCTGTTGTGCCGTGAGAAAAGAAATTGTTTGGGGCAGACCATTCGGCTATTGGCAGCCAAGGTGTGCGAATTACCTTGCAGTGTGTGTATTAGTAGAGGAGAAACTTTGTTCCTCATTCGTACGGACTTTACTACCAATTCTGATCTCCTGTTTGCCCTAATATTCCCTTCCGCCGCTTTCAGCATGTCCTCATATAGTAAACATGCTTTACTCATTCTGAATACTGAATCAGCTTTGTTTAATCATCATTATCAACGGATTTCTTGCTTTAGTATGTCATGCTGTTCTCTTTTGCAAAGCAGTATGTACAATTACGCAAATTTAAGGCGTTCATTACTCTTCCCCACATTTACTATAAACATGTTCTTGTTTTCCATGCAACCATCGTTAGTATCAATAGTATTACTTTTATGCATATAAAGATTGGCAGAATAATACAAAATATAATACTACTGACATTGAGGATGTTTTCTTAAAAAACTGAGTAGCTTGAGTTGGTGTAATCGTAAAAAAATCGTACTAACTTTCAAGATTTGTTTATTGATATTGATATATTTGTTAACTGCAATGGGTCGACACCCGGTGGCAGTAGTACAGTACATATTTACACAAAATAATACATAGAACAACACAATTAACAACTTTGGTTGGAAGGCTTTCTGGTATTCGAACCCAGAGTGGTCAAACTAATTGGGAAGAGTTCGGACGGTGCTCCGTCTTTGCGAGTTATACCCTGGCATTTGCCTTACAACTGAGGAAAAAGCACGGAAAAATCTCAGGTACTGCACACTGCGTAATTTCTGCTGCGTTCTTCAGCAGAAGTTTCAACGTCTTCAATTTTCAGATCTGTGCAGAACACTGGAAATGCATTAATGACCTTCAGCAGAATTCTGTAGGCTGCCACTGGCTTAGAGGACTTGATGAAACTGCGAAGGACCTTAGTCAGAATTGCTGGTTTTCTTCCCGACATTCCACATATGGGGTCGCGACTTTCGGCGCAGTAAACTGATAACAACTGTACGAATGCCGTACGAGAAGATGAGCAGCCGTGCGAATGGCGGAATGACTGATTCTCCCTTTTGGTACAGTGCTATACATACCAAATACTGGCCTACAGACTGTCATTTTATTAAAAATGCCTGCTAAGCAGACGTAATTTTGCACTGTAAACGTTTGTGTATCGAACACTGGCCAGAGGCTTATTGGTAATACATTCCAGTGTAAGGAGTATTTTCATATCAGTTTCTAATAACGACATGGAAGGATGGAGAGACGTACATGATGAGGAGCTTCATATTGTATGGTATATGAGGAACAGGACATAAGGAGACATAAAGCACACACGCAGAGAAAAGGGAAATTTATAGTAAATTATGATCAGAAGACTTTTAGAGGAGATACTGCATATTTGCGTATTCGGAGAAGTAACGACTAGGTACTCTACGTGTTCGGAGCTGTAACGACTGCATAATATACAGCGCGTTTCATAATGTTCTCCGTGATTACAAACATTTATAACAAGAAAACCAAAGGACCTACCTTAATGGAATTGTTCACAGCCACAGGAAAACTGAAAAAGCTTTTTTTTTTGACACGGCACGCATCGATGCGATATTCAGGTTCTTGTCACACACGCGTCAACACGGGTTCATTGATATTCTGCACTGCTGCAATGATCCTTGCCATTAGGTCAGCTATGTCACGTGGCAATGGTGGGACGAATACTTTGTACGAAATGCACGTTGCACAGTAACCACAGACTTACTCTTGTGATATTCCAACACACAAAACGACTTCTCCACCGGAGCGGCCATTTTCTCACTACATACACTCACATCGCCTAGCGGCAGAAATGTGAACTACGATGAAAAACAACTTACTGGTGGGGGATTGAGTTGTTCCTTCTATCTGTACAGGTTTCGTAAATGCGTATACTACGGTTTTCCTATAATAAATTCTTGTAATCCCGGAGTACTTTATAAAACGCCCTGTACATATTCGGAGCTGTAACGACTGGATTTACTGTGCGCCACATATTTAGAGATGTAACGACTGCATACTGTATATATTCGGTAACGATTACGTACTCTACATTTTCGGAGCTCTAACGACTACGTACCGTACATATTCGGAGCTCTAATGACTACATACAGTACTTATTCGGAGCTGTAACGAATGCGCACTTTTGCCTATTCGAAGCTGTAACGACCGCTTATTGTACATTCTCGGAGTTGTAACGACCATGACAAGACGGACCTTGCAGAAATAGAGCGTGAGGGTCAGGTCTGTCTTGGACATGGTCCAACTTCGGGCTTTGGTTAGCACGGTCATGACCTTGAACTTACTTGTAAGTAGCTGAGTAGTGACGAAAAAATTACTTCGTGGTCGATAGTCCGTCCACCAATACATCCTTGATGAAATATCGACGTTGTTGTGTTTGTGGAAGACCAGTGACTGTTAGTTTTTGTAGTGATTGCTGAAACATACTGATGTCCTTTAGTGAATGCAACAAAACTGGCAGAGTGCCAGCATTCGTTATAGCCCTTTAGCAATTCCCTGTTCTTATCAGTGATTGCAGGAAACAAAGTATTCTTGTATGCCGTACAGAATTACAGCTATAGTGATATTTGGCTGGCTGATTTCAGAATGTGGTGGGTTGTGTTGTGGTGGAGAAATTGTCTTGAGCAGCAAGGAAAGAGTCGAAGAAACAGGGATTTATATAAGACAAAATACAGTGTGTTTCACATTATACACATTTTATTGCAAGGAATTAGCATTGGATGGAGTCTATTTTTCACATTGTTTGTGAAGAACTGCTGCGTTATGTTAGGAAGGTATCTGAGCCTGATAAAGAGAAGCGTGGTATGATTAGCTCGCAAGCAATATCAATCTGTACGCTGGTTCATAAAACAGGGATGACTTATACTGTAGGCACGACCTCTATAAGGCTGCATTCAGTGTGACGATAGTTGTGTTATTCTGCAATGTGGTACAGTGATATTTTGTGTGATGGTAGTCGTGATGCTCGTAACTGCTGTGTTGAGGCATTTTATTTGTTGATACTTGTTAGGCGCTTTTGAAAAATTGCGAAAAGCGACTTTTAGCTTCGTCGTGCCTATCTGTCCGTCCGTCAGTCTGTCCGCATGCAACAAAATTTTATATTTGAGTATTTTTTTCGAAAATCTGTAGGGAAAATTTAAGTTTCATTAAAATTGAGCAAGAATAACGGGTACTTTACATGAAGACCAATATAAATTTTGGGTCATATCTCGCTCACTTCTTCTTAGAATGGGAAATGTTTCGGACAAAAGTTGCAGAGGAAGTACAAACACACATTTTATATTCGATAACTTTTTTCGAAAATCGTATCGTATATGAGGTAATGTAGTAAAATATTGTAAAGCTTGGTAGGCCACAGATGACAATATGGCGCAGGCGCGTCGCATGCTGGATACCTAATACTACAAACACACACTCAGATTATGTAATATTTATTGCTTTGCTACTACAACAATGGTTGTACGAACGTGCCTCAATGTTACGTTACACGTGCACTGCCTGTCTTGTGCTGTTCCGCACCGTTGCACAACGGTAATTTGTGTAATGATATTTGTGTTACTTGGAACTGCTGTGTTGTAGAATTTTGCTGGAAATATTTGTGTTTCTCTCCACTGTTTTTTTATGGATAATTTGAGTGACGTGTTTCTGTTTTCACTGTTGTAGAATGTCATTTTTTTATGATGGTAGCTGTTTCTTTGTACTTTTTTATATAAATAATTTAACGTATTTTCGTTATGGATAGATGTGTCTTTTTTATAAAATTAGAAGCTTTTCATAACTCATAGTGTCACTAGTACTTTATCTTGATACAGTAAAAAGGTTAAGCAGTCCCGTTACAGGCCTGGAGTGGCCCAGAGGGCTCCATGAAGTTAAGGTTCCCAGATTTCATGACAACGGCACAGGATAGTCGTAAGTTTGTCAGCCTTACGCACCGGCCGCCTTTACCTCAGGAAATGATCCTATCTTGAAGCAGTCCTGTATTTAAACACGATAGATCAGTAATTGATGATTCACTTTCTATGTTTACTGTACATAAATTATGATTCGAAGTCAGCCGCGCTAAGACGTGAATGTTCTGCGACATTTCTGGGACTGTCTCCGCCCCTTCTTCCTTATGTCGCTAATGGCTGGGTAGAACCAGAATGTTTGGTTCTGCTAATTCACTTTTGTTTATACCAAACCACCATCAACACCCTGAAGATGGGGATGGAGTTATTTCCCGAAACGTCGGAGACCTTTCACACCTAGACGCGGCTGTCTACCCGAGAACGTTACCTTGAATTCGAAAGCTTCAAGACTTATAAATTATGATTGTTAACATTCCTTAGTGTAACCGAGAAGTGGACTAGTTATTGTCCACTTGCAAAGGAATTAGCTAACATCGGCTAATTTTTCACCGTCACTCTAACGTCGACATCCGTTAAACAGCAGTAGAAGTGTGTACATAAATATGGATATTATTTTACAAAAAAAAAAAAATTGGGGATTGATAACAAATCACTTTTTAAGAAAATGTGTTATACATTTAAGATTCTAAATAATGGTCATAATTTGGGTTAGGTGGGTCTTCACGCCGGTTGATAAATGCTCTATGTTTTTTTAATAACGGTGATGTATTTCTGTCGGATTGCATGACATGGCATCCCAGAAGAATATAATTTTTTTATACACCACACAGAAAGCCTCAAATCTCTTCTTATATTTGAACAGGTCCGATTTACTGATTGGTTTACTAAGGCCAATTATAACTACTACTAAAAACTGTGAGCCTCTAAAAGAGAGGTTTTGTGACTTGGGAAATTCTTTTTCAGCTTAATATTTTAATGTTACTCTGGTTAATTGTAACTAAGAATTAACTTCTAAAACTACACTGTACGTATTTTTTAGGACTTCTGTACAATGATTGGCCCATCGCAAGGCTTGTGTATATACAGGACAACATAACGAAAATAACACAGGAAAACATACATGAGACTAATAGCATTTTAAAACATGATCTCAGTTTTCGAGTGGTCGAAGGCATTAAGCTGCTTAGACCTTGCAAGCAGTGTGACGGGAAATTCAGAACGCCGAATGTTGGCAATAACATACCCAGAAACAGGGATATTTCAGTTGATGTAGTGATTAGTCTGAACGGTAGTGGGATTTTGGTTCAAATTCTGGTTGGAGCGAGAGGATTTTTTTTTAAATACTAACAAGATCAGGTGTGGGTCCCAAATAACTTCTCATTAAACGAGTATCAGGAGCTCATTACCAGGGAGTAGAACTACCAAGGCGTGAAACTACTAATTCACCTAAATTTCGTGCCAATTTTAAAATTGTATGGAGCTGTATTTCCAGTCCTTCTTAACCCTCATAGCGTGATGCTTAGCTAAGAAAGTTTACAGCTTTAACTTAACCTTACACAACACAACCTAAGTCAATATCTTGCTGACGGAGGTGTATTGCAATGAACTTGACCATTATTTTCGAATTTTGTATGGTCTTGTCATTTTCCAAGCAGTATTTTTTTGAGGCGCAACCGCTCCCATTGGACCAGGGTCTCCTCATTCACGCATCACAGTCGGTAGGACTCCTCTGGACGGGTGATCAGCCCATCGCAGTGACCTCTACCTGACATCACACAACACTCACTACAGACAAACAACCATACCCCCGGTGGTATTCGAACCCACAATCTCAGCACGCGAGAGGTCCGAGACCTACGTCTTAGATCGCGCGGCCACTGGGATCGACTAAGCAGTTTTTTGATAAAATGAAATTATTTGCGTCACGAGACATAAATGGTGCTAGTCATTTACGCCCCTCGGCTAGTTTCAGTGGCTAGACACCAAAATAAATTTTAACTGCCTCGTATATGACACCCTGTTAATGTCACATATTGTCAGTGAGAGATGAAAATAGATTAAAAAGCAAAGCAAACCGATCTTCAGGCTTGGGTGTGTTTGCGTTACAGCCGACTGTTCAGAGGGGCTACAGAAATTTCATAGTCGTCTTTATTGGCTGAGACTCTGTAGTCAATTCACGATAGAAACAGAAGGCAACAGTAGACTTACCCTGCCCTTTCTGCAGGTCATGGTGGTTTCTAATTTCGACCACAAACATGGACAGGACACAAAGCCACTCTGAAAGACACTTTATTCTTGAATCGAACCATAGAAGTCATGGAAGGCGGAGTTGTTCATAACTTTTTTATTAAAATCCAACTAAATATTCTGATTAGGTTATAGGCACATTATTTTACATTACAATATATCCAACACGTTTCGGCTCATACTGAGTCATAATCAGGGACAAAATATAAGGGGAAATATAATATATATATATATATATATATATATGTAATCGTGTATATGTGTATGAATATACAATTACATGCGGACGAGCTTATTAACATCTCTATGTACATGAGTCATAGGGGCCACATATCTAGTATTCGTTGTACTTTTTACTAATTTATTTACAAATTTACTAATTTATTGTTGACAGTGTATGTGGATATAGTAGTGAATAAAATTGAAGATCAAACCTTATAAAATATAAATAATAAATATGATAATATTGTATAGCGTATTTAGTTGTTTAAGCATTCATTTGTATGTAAAAGTAGGCGTCCGATATTTACAAGCAAACATTAATGGAGTGTCGTAAAATGTAGTTTCAAAAACATTTACTGTGTGTGGGTAAATAAAGTACGAAAAGAGCAGCTATAACTTATGTTAAAATCACTTATTACCATAATCAAATATACACGCCCATGATACTAGATTGTCACGTGTAACTCTAAAGTTCACTACTTGTTCAACAAAGCAACTGTCATGTACAAAACGGCATTCTGTGAAGCTGACTAATCGCCTCCATTTAGTGCCGATATTAAGAATGAACGATATTGTGTTTCTGCTCTCCTCTTACGCCTTCCTAGTCTGCACAGAGACAACTTTACCTTTTACCATTTGCCAAGAACGACTTGATTTTCTCTGTGATACTGGAACTGCAGTAGAAGTCTGGTAACGCCGTTACTTCCTGAGCATTCGGTTGGCTCTGTGATAGAAGGATGAGGACAAGAGTTGCCTTGATAGCAGACAAATGCCAGTTTTAAATTTTCACAACAATGTAGATCAGTTCTTCTTGGATGTGACGCTGCTTCACTGGATATTTGGTACCAGGTTCAAGTGTCTTCACATTCTGGGCCAAAACTGTTTTTGTGAATTTCAATTCTCTTGTCCAAACCGATTTTACAAAAAAATTCTAATCGTCAAAGTTCAAAGTCAGCCACCAGATAGCAGCAGCTTATGGAAACCCAAAATAAAACACTGTAAAATATCTCGTCGATTTGAGCTTGACATTGTATCGGCAATGGTTAAGGTCTACGTAGACTTTAAGATGAGAGCAAAATGCTCAATCGAAAAGTCGACAACCAAATACCCAGTTAGGCATTTTCGCATCCCAGAAGAAGTGATACCTGAAACGAAATGCGTACAATAATTTACCCCAAAACCCTGAAGGAAAGGGTCACATGGAAGACCTAAGTGTCCATTGGAGGATAATATTAAAAATGATTTAAAAAGGAGGTTTGCATATATGGACTCAAGTCGTTTGCTTCAGGTTATGGATCAGTCAGATTGAAACATATCTTTCCTCGCACCTCCCGGAATTATATTTGTTAACACTAGACATAATGAAAATTCAGAACACAAGACAACAAGGTCCCGATTGTGGCAGGAGCGACAGAAATGCATTGAGGCTGACGGAAATACCGCGACTTGCCCGACATGCGTTGTAACTTACTACAATAGCTTATGTAATATTTTCATTGAATAATGATAGCAACTTGTGGCAATAGAATATTTTACGAAGACCGACAACTGTATAGGAATATGTTCACCTGGGTCGTTTACGTGTCCTTCATGATTAAACCAGAATACTGGGAAGAACATGACGAAAATGAGAGCCGTCTGTCCGTCCATTTGCGAAAGTAGTTCGTTACGCGCCACAGCTGAACGAATGGCGCTGAAGTCAAAGCGGGCGGAATAGAGAGCAGATGGATGGAAGGATCAACGCACACGAGACAGGAACTGAAAGCCGAGCGGGTACAGGCTTTACCATCGTAAAATTGTTCTAGAAAGAAATATGGAAAACTACTTACTTGCGTAATTTTCGAAGAGAAATGCACGTACAGTAGGTCAGTCAGTGCGTGACTGTTTTCACAATCGCCAAATGTTCTTTTCCTCTCTATCTGCAGTGCGTCTTGTTTTCCTATTGGAAAGTAGCAAGTGCTTATGTTAGGGTGAGACGTCCCGTTGCGATGCTTAAGTAAACAAATGAACAAATGGACCATCAATCACAACTATATTCTTAGACATCACATTTCATTGTCTAGAGCGCTACATGTTTCCACTTACCTTCCCTTCGAGCCACCCAAGATATTTTCGTATTCCACCTATATATGCATCAAACGGAGGAGCTTAGATAAAGTCTTAACAAAAGTAGTTTATCATATTACCTCACAATTTTAATACAGAATGTAACTGAATACTTATTTTAACTAAGTTTCGGCCCATAAAACAAATTCACAAACCAATTTCTTCTTCTTATTGCAACTAACTGCACATATTTGACATTCAGAGGACCGTGCATCGTGACATATTCTTATAATAAAACCAACGAGATGTACTAATTTATAAAATTTATTTTAGGAATAGAACTCTACATGTTTCGGACAGTTTCTCTGTCCATCATCAGGAGTCTAGTACTGTACACACAGCAATAGGTATATGTCATACAGGTTATGCTGACTGCTTGCTAGCGGGCAGTAAGCATAACCTGTATGACATCACACTCTGTAGGTGGACTTCCGGTGCACAGGTGCACCGGACGTCCACCTACAGAATGTGACGATACCAGATGCTGTATAATACAATTTTGACCTCCTAATGATGAGCACATAGTGCTCGAAACATGTAGACGAATATAATAAACTTATTACAAAACAAGAATTTGTGCATTAAGTTGGTCAATTACTAAGACAATTGTCTGATACGTTGTGATTGCTGTTCCACTTTTGTTTCTTTACTCAAGTCCATCTGCTTCTTATTGACGTTCTGCTGTATTTACTTGGTTGCAGGAGTCAGGAACTACGTTTTATAGAATCGTCTTCTGTTAAGTTATGTTCTTAATTATATTCTGATAGTAGGTCAGCTTCACCACATTCGCCGTCGACTAAAGACGTGCGAAATGCATAGTGCCTTGAAACTGGTCAGCCTATGACAGTGAGTGAGAGGTTCAACTGACACTTTTGGAAAAATAAATGGTGTTGAATCATTGATGAACTGACTTGTAGTTGAGTTGCTGCTGATAACAGTGTAAAATGGATAAAGAACGTTTAAATTCAATTTAATCTATGCATTACGGTGCTGGACTCCTGTGCAGATTGCAGATACTAAAGACGGTCAGAAAGTAACGCCTCCTACTTTCTTCTCATAATATATAATTACAGTTTAAATGAAATTTACACGGGAGTACATTCTTTACAAAATTTAGAATATTTTTTTTCACACATTCTTCTATATTATCAACATAATTTTTCCATCTCTGTGTAAGGGGTTGTACATCGGGTGCTGAAGCGTCAGAGCACTTCGTGCCCGCTGTGTCGGCTCGTCTTCGTCCGCAACACAGTCCTCAGAGTGCATCCTTCTGGGGGCCATGAGTGTGGAAGTTGGAGAATGCTAAATCGGGACTGTAGGGAGGATGAAGAAGAATAAATTCAAGCTGCAGACTTCTGCAAATAAATTCATTTTCAGCGTCTTCTGAGACAGTTAGTGTAATTCTTGGAGGGTGTTGCCATAATCTGTTTAGAGCGATATTTGAAAGATACTAAAGAAGTTAAAACAACGAATTCGAAGAGTTCGGTCAAACAGGACGATGAATCAAGTTATCATCCTGCAGGACAACCTCAGACCGCACACCAATCTGCGCACAAGGCAGACAATTGCTACAGTGAGGTGCAAAAGTTCCCGCATTCCACTACATTCCTGTTTTAGCACCCTCCGACTTCCATCTTTTTGGCTCACAGAGAGATACACTCCTAGGACGCCATTTTGCGGGCTAGGACGAGCTGAAACACAGCGTGCTTGAAGGACTCCGACGCTTCAGCAGAGAGCTAAATGCGTTCGGCATACAGCGTCGCAAGCAAAGGTGGAAAAATTACATTGATAAAAAGAAGACATTGTTGAAAAAATCCCCTCCGTTTGTAACTCGTGATGTGTTTACATTTTATTAAAACTGTAATTGTATTATCTGATAAGAACCTAAGAGGCATTACTTCCTTACCGTCCCACGTATTTGCACAGGCGTCCAGCAACTTGGCGCATGGGTTAAATTGAATTTCATTGCTGTGAGTTAAATTTACACCATTATGTCAACTATAAATCAGTTCATTGTTAAGTAAACTTAATTAGTTTTTTTCCCGCCAGAAGTATTAGTTGAACGCCTCAGTAGTTGTCATGGGCTGGCCTCTTTCAATGCATTGTGCATCACGCAGGTGTTCAGTGGACGTCAAGTGTGGCGAAGCTGATGTGGTATCAGAATTTAATTAAGAATACGACAGCATATTGGAACAGGTGTGTGATGTATATGTGGAGTTGTTAAGCAAGCTTTTATAAGTTTTCTTCATATGTGATATTTTTTTTGTACTTTCCAATCAAAGCAGCTTGCCCACTTAAGCCATGTGGAACTGCAGATTACAAACAGCACAGAAAGGCTTCACGACCAGAAGATTTATTGTCGGCCCACTGGAAAAAGTTTTGTAACTCTGTTCAGTCTGTGGCAGTAAATGATTTTGGACAGCCTAAAATTCGCAGCAACATCTTTGCTGTTCTCAGTTCATGATTTCATTACAACATCTACTATTGCTTCTAGTATTCAGACTACAGCTCTTCAATAGGAGATTGTAATCTCAATCGCATGATTTGAGCTTTTTAATTCTTTCAATTCTGTAAAACCATTTTCTTTTGCTCGGTCTTTAAAAACTGCTAACGTTGCACCATTTAAACTCTATTGGTTGTTGTATACACCATAAGGTTTAGGGTTCAGAAGTTTTTCGTGCTGCCCATAGATGTGTTTATGTGTTTTGTATTGGTTTTAGAACAAACAGCTGTTAATCTTGCAAATAAAGCCAACTTGGTACACAGTTTTTCTTAGTATGTTTATTTCTTTTCTCTACATGTTTTGGGAGACTACGTGCCCATCATCAAGAGAAATAACTGTATCTATGCGACACTTGGTACTTGTTATTCTGTATGGATGACTTTCTGGTATGCAGTGTGGAATAAACATTTAGAGAAAAGAAATAAACATACTAAGAAAACTGTGCACAAAGTTGGCTTTATTTACGAGATTATACAGGGCTGCACGGTCAACAAAAGTTGAAAAAAAAACAGCTGTTAGTCTGTGAGTAACATCAACTGATTATTTGTATAAACTAGTTGCTGTGTTTACTGTGCGGTACGAGCTAAGTCTCTAATTATAATTAACTGGGATTATATTTAGTCTTCATAGAATTTAGGGTCGGTGAAATATGAGAGGGTATAACAGTTTTAGAATAGTAGTTTTTGTTCACCAGTTTCCGTTGCGTGAGTCAGTGCTCGAATGTTTGATATGCACGATGTTTAAGGAGATGTCTCCACACCCACCTTCAGCTTGCTGTCATTACACTAAGATTTTTGTATTAAAATTTTGAATATTTGGAATAGCAATATGCCAGGTACTAAGAGCAAGAACAGAAATGTATTTTGTGTTTTGTTGACCGTGCAGCATCTCGATATAATGGCGTAAAGAAAAAATCAATTTGATGCACAACTTATTCTTAATATATTTCGTCAACCTCTACATATTTCGGGTGTATCTAGGCCTATCATCACGAGGTACAACAGCATGTATACAACAATTGGTACTTATTATTCTGAAAAGAAGATATTTTAAATAATAAGTACCAATTGTTTACATACAGTTGTACACCCTGATGATGGGCCTAGATACGCCCGAAACATGTAGAGGTTGACGAAATATACTAAGAATTAGTTGTGCATCAATTTGGTTTTTCTTTGCAGAAATATATTATTGAAATGATAGCCAATCGGCTGATGGCGTCGTGTGAAAAGCGTGCTTGATAATGTCCCGTAACATAAAATTAGCGTAGAAAAGAACAATGAATATTTAAAGAGGGTTTCCTGTGTTGCACCACACGGCCTGCAGGGTTTTCCGGGTTCCACTTGGACTTCAGCTGGATCAGATTTCACACTGGACATAAAAAAACTGCGCTTTTTTCATTGCTAAAATCGTGGTGTTCTCACAGTTGAATTGCTAAAATCGTGGTGTTCTCACAGTTGAATTGCTAAAATCGTGGTGTTCTCACAGTTGAATTTCCCACTCCGTGCCTTTCACCGCGTTGCTGTAACTGATTGTGAACTGTTTTGCAGTTCTGATCAGCACCAACCGATGTTAAGATGCCCAATTAAGATGTGCCTTCGGAAGACCTAGTCGAATCGGAAGGTCTAGTACTTCGTGTTCAGGAGGTCCGTGATTTAATTCTGTGCCAGGAACTGGTTATATGCATTGAGGTTCTTCGTTCGCTTTAAGTAAATGTTAATTTTTTGGGACCAACAGCCTATCTTGGTCTAGACGACACCATTGTTGAGGTTCCTAGATGACAACACAATTAGACACCTACACTTCCGGTAGAACTCCTCTGAACGAGTGATCGGATGCTCGCAGAAGCCGCTGACTACACAATACACAACATAAGCTGAACACAGACATCCGTGTCCACATCGAGATTCGAATCCTCGACCCCAACAATCGAGCGGCCGCACACCTACGCCTTTTAGACTAAGGCTATACTGGGATTAGAACCGACACAACAAGGCAAACCAACGTTCGTCTGGACATATACTTTCAGACATGTGTGACTACTTCCGACATGCTAGGTCGGACTTAAGACCAGGTTGTCATCGAAGAACTTAAAAGTTCCAGATCGTTAGAGGTTTATAGGCGCGTTCGCAAAATTGCGAATAACGACTTTTAGCTTCATCATTTCCGCCCGTCTGTCTGTCAGTCTGTCCATTTCATACATAGTTTGTAAAGACAATCAAAACATATATTTTGTGTCAAAAAACCTTTCTTCGAAAATCCTGCCATCTTTGAGATAATGTGAGAAAATACAGTACGGCTGTACAGGCCAACAGGACACATGCGCTTTGCATAAGCTGGACAACTAAGGTTACAAACACACACTCAGAATATGTAATAATTATGGCTTTTCCTGGACAACAATTGTTACGCGAACGCGCCTCAATGTTAACGTTGTACGCATATTACCGATTTTGTTAGACGCAGTCATTAAGATTCAAGAAAAATTGAGTTTTCCTAACGTTATTGGCAGCATAGGGTAGGATTCACATACAAATTAAACGTCCAACAAAATCTGGAACGCTGTTTTAAAACAAAAGCTATCCCATCATAATGCTGGACAGGTCCTTAGTGCTCCAGGAGTTTCAGGGTCCCGGATTTTCTAGACAATCAGCACATGAAGGTGGCAAGTTTGCCAGCCCTACTTGCCGTCTCTCTTTACCCTCCAGAAGAGATATTCCTGTTAGTCATTTCTGTTTAGAGGCTAAGTCGAACCCAGGACCATAGTGCGGCGGGTAGTATTAAGTCAGTAAAGATCCCAATGACGCTGTCGGGAATAGAGTTTCTGGCTTGTATCGCAGTGCCTCAACCAACTGCCCCACCGCGGCGGTTTTACAATTACAAAGAGCTTTTAGGCGTTTTCGCAAAGTTGCGAAAAGCGACTGTTCGGTTTGTCATGTCCGTCCTTCCGTATGGAAACAATTCGGCTTCCAGTGGACGGACCTTTTCAGCGACCGGAATCGGCAGATGCTTGTTTATTACCTCGAATTATGCCACACCGGCGAGCTTCCACGCTATTTCTGATTCATTGTTCATTGTCGCTGGACGACAGCCATGTAATTTAATCTTAGGACTTTAATGCGCCGCTAAACAAACCGCAAATAAAGTGTATTCTTTGACTGTTATTTAACATGCTGTAAACTCGTGGTTTATTATTGGCATGTCGTAACTCTAGCCTAATTGCCAACTGAATAACGTTCATTGCCAATAACGTGTCTCAGCATGTAGACTGAAAACTAACAGAGACTTCTCCAAATAAACTGCCCTTTTTATATATTCTACATCAAATGTTGGGGACACGCGGTGACGAAATTGATTGGGGCACTGCGCTACAACCCGGAAGGCTGCAGGTTCAGTTCCAGATGGGATCATTTCATTTTTCATTGATATAATCCTTTCGACCGCACTCTGGTCTTGGTGCCGAATCATCCTCTAATATATATGAGTACCAGTAATTCTTCCTGGGAGGCAAAGTCGGCCGGTGTTTAGGTCTTACGATGTAACCACATTCGTGTGTGGATTGTCTTGAAATCTGGGATCCTCAACTCCTGGAACCTTCAGGGCCCGTCCAGGTCTTTGCAAGGATTGCTCTAACTTTACACCAACTGTGCAAGATTCACTTCGTACTAAAGCTAAAAGGAATGTACGAAAATGTGTAAGTGAAAATATTTTCAAAATGTGTAGACTCAGCCCAAAATTCTTGGTGCCAGAAGCGTTACATGCAGCTAGTTCCATACTGAGGACCGACAATACTAGCCGCCGCCTTACAAAATTTAGTCGCCTCGCCCGGCCGACCTGGAGCCCGAGATTTCTACAACCCGAATTATAAGATTTGCAGTTATTCGTCTGAAAATAGGCCTAGTTTGAAAACAATGTACAGGTTATTAAGGAAATTTCTTATTAAATATTATGACAGGCGGCTACAGTCTTTAGAACGGAGGGTGTCTTCTTTTAGGGAACTTTTTTTTCAGATCCATTTTAATAACACCTTGCCATCTACGCGTAGGTCATCCAAGTGGCTTATTGCTTTTCACAGCTTCCTATTACTTCTTTTTTACTAATTTCCCGTCTGAGTTGTGCGCTCTTCTAAGACTTGCTTACTTACTCCATGGAGCAGAGTCCTTCTTAAGAACCTGAACGGTTTTCAGCTAGTCAAGAAATTCACCGCATTAAAGAACCTGCAGATTCATGACCGTATTTACAAGTGCCCACCACCTGTTCCTATCCTGAGCCAGATCGATCCAGCCCATACCCCCACATCCAACTTCCTGAAGATCCATCTTAATATTATCCTCCCATCAACGTCTGGGTCTTCCAAGTGGTCTCTTTCCCTCAGGTTTCCCAACCAAAACCGTGTATACGACTCTCCCCCATAGTGCTACATGTTCCCCTCCACACCCTATTCTCAGACACCTTCAACCTACGTTCCTCCCTCAATGTGAATGACAAAGTTTCACACCCATACAAATCAAAAAACAAAATTATATTTCTGTGTATCTTAATCCTTTAAAGACCAAGCGCAGACTGCTTTATTAAAGACCCAGTCCGTACCGCGCAGTAAACACTTTTCATCTCGATTATAAAACCAATCAGTTTATGATGTAAGTGGCACATGTCGCTGTTTGTTCTCAGATAAATACAAAACACATAAATACAGTGTAGGGAGAGCGTACAGTTGTTGAATGTTGAACTGTTGGTGCATCACGTAACCAGTAGGCTTTTAAAGGTTAATCTATGCGTTTTTGGATAGCTCTTCTAAGACAGAGAGTCTAATATTTCTATAATTTCCGGCTAGTTTTAGATAGGTGACGGATGTTGGCTGAAATCTGAGGCGGACAAACAAAGCTGACGCAGTGTAATTATGTCGCCTGGTTGACTCAGTGCAGTCTCTCTCTCTCTCTGTAGAATATACGCGGCCGTATTTCCCATATCTCCCAGGCACAGAATACAATACGTATGTACTTGGCTGTTTGTTGTCAATATCTCCAGGTTTTACTTCAGGAGAATTCTAATATTTGCTGTATCTGCGACTTATCTTATGTGCTTATCTGGCATTAATTCATTAGTAATATATATTTTCGAAAATCGTAAAATATAAAGGTATACTTACCCGTATATTTCTGTAGTTCACAGAACAATTTGATCAAGAAACCACAATCGATGTAGCAAATTCGAAAAATTCTTACCAGTACGGCCTAAAGAGTCTGCCGATTTTCTCTTCAGTTAGTCTGTATGGCTGTTTGTGGTCTTGCCCGTCGACGCCAACGTTTCAGGTTTACATGCTCCCTCCATTTTCAGGTTTCTAGTGAATTAAAGGATATTTTCTGCATTCAGGCCGGCTTACGTTATTCTGGCGTCAAGCCGTGTTTCGGTTTGTGACCTGATTGTGACACACAGCGAGACAGTTGCTGTTTTTTAAGTTCAGTAAACACAAGCTTTGTGAACAGAAGATGGATCAGACTTTTAGTGATATCCAAGTAAAACGAAGGTAGGCCACTTTCTCATGAAAAGAACAAGCATGTCTCTTGTATCTCTGGTGAGTTCAGATCTGTCATTATTTGCTGTATTGTGTTTCTGGGAGAAATATTATTGCATTGCTTGAGGGCTGGGTGCTTAGAGTTCTGGTATCCTCTGTAATGACACATGCTGCAGCTGCGATGCACGTCCTTCGTACAACGTGTAATCACAGACATTGAGGTTGCTCTTTCGGTTGCCATCCCTCTTTGGCTCATGCACAGTCAAGGTAGCTGTTGAAAAGCAGCACTTCACAGTTCCAGCACTGCAGAAAGTTCCAGCACTGCAGAACACAGGTACTGTTGTCATTCCTGGCACAGCTGAACATTGCGTGTTGGGTATGAAGACTCAACTTACAGTTCCAGCACTGCAGAACACAGGTACTGTTGTCATTCCTGGCACAGCTGAACATTGCGTGTTGGGTATGAAGACTCAACTTACAGTTCCAGCACTGCAGAACACAGGTAATGTTGTCATTCCTGGCACAGCTGCACATTGCGTGTTGGGTATGAAGACTCAACTCACAGTTCCAGCACTGCAGAACACAGGTACTGTTGTCATTTCTGGCACAGCTGCACATTGCGTGTTGGGTATGAAGACTCAACTTACAGTTCCAGCACTGCAGAACACAGGTACTGTTGTCATT
>Ga0123353_10003233_pt1 | contig 20531 bp, 13 predicted proteins | sample TergutLab28metaG_3_FD_92763 | JGI IMG/M metagenome (GOLD analysis project Ga0123353, IMG submission 92763) | Labiotermes labralis P3 segment gut microbial communities from Petit-Saut dam, French Guiana - Lab288 P3 | ecosystem: Host-associated > Arthropoda: Insects > Digestive system > Gut ... | reverse complement strand
CTTTTGAATTAAGAATTAAGAATTATGAATTAAGAGAAGGGGTAGTGCCGAAAACTAAGTTGAAAGCAGATAAGGAAGAGGGAATTATTGTTTTGGATGAACAAACCGAACTGCACGGTATTCCTGCAACGGCATGGGAGTACAAACTTGGCAATCGTAGCGCATTGGAATGGATTCTCGACCAATATCAAGAGAAGAAACCCAAAGACCTCACCATTGCCGAAAAGTTCAACACCTATCGTTTTGCTGATTACAAAGAACAGGTAATTGATTTGCTAAAGCGCGTTTGCACCGTTAGCGTGGAAACGATGAGGATAATAGGTGAGATGGAAACGAGATTGCGGTGATAATCCTTCCAAACTTCATACCTTCCAAAATCGCGTTTTAGCAAAACTGCATTTTTTGGCAACTTTTCTGCTTAAAAACAGATTTTTTCTGCATAACATTTACAATAATGTAGAGGTTTATACCCGAAAAATATTATCTTCGCGCCTTGTTATGAAAAACACACTTATATTATTTTCCATAATATTGATACACTTTACTTTAAGCGCACAAAGAGTAACACTTTCGGGCATTGTGAAAGATGCCACAAGCGGAGAAACAATTGCAGGTGCTTATGTCATCTTAAAAGATTCACTTTCTAAAACAACTCCCAACGGCACTGTTACCAACACTGCCGGTTTTTTCTCCATTACTGTTGAAAAAGGAACTTATATATTGAATGTTAATTATTTAGGATACAAACAAGTAGTAGAACAAATTACCATTACTTCAAATCTAAAAAAAAATGTTGAGATTGAACCCTCCGCTATTCTTGCTGATGAAGTGGTGGTTACGGGACAGGCTGCCGATAGAAATGTAACGAGTGCAGATGTAGGCAGGATGGAGATGAAGATTGAAGTCATTAAAACAATGCCCGCATTTATGGGCGAGGTGGATGTGCTAAAAGCGATTCAACTGCTTCCCGGAGTTCAGTCGGGCTCCGAAGGGAGTAGCGGCTTTTATGTGCGTGGCGGAAATGCAGACCAAAACCTTATTTTGCTAGACGAAGCAATTGTATACAATCCGGGACACTTATTTGGGTTTTTCTCCATTTTTAATGCCGATGCCGTGAAAAGCATAGAGATGATCAAATCGGGAATGCCTGCAAACTACGGAGGACGCCTTGCTTCTATTATTGATGTAACCCAAAGAGACGGAAATATGAAAAAATATGAGATAGATGGAGGCATTGGCGTCATTTTTTCCCGTTTAACCGTGCAAGGCCCTATAAAAAAAGACAAAGCTTCTTTTATTATCTCCGGTAGAAGAACTTACATTGATTGGCTGATTCAACCTTTTTTGAAAAAAGACTCTCCGTTTAAAGGGGCAAAATTTTATTTTTATGATTTGAATGCCAAGTTTAATGTCATTGTCAACGATAAACACAGGCTGTATGTTGGTGGGTATTACGGAGAAGATGTTTATGGCTTTAAATCAATGAACAACACTACAAATGCAGTTTTTACATGGGGTAATGCGGCAGTTTCGGCACGATGGAATTATATTATTTCACCCAAACTGTTTTTAAATACAGTGGGTGCGTTTAGCGATTATAAGTTTAAAACGGAAATGAAACAAGGTATTTATAATTTTGCAATCTCCTCAGGGATTAGAGATTATACGCTAAAATCGGAGCTTACTTTTTTGCCGAATCCCAATCATCATATAAAATTCGGTGCCCACTATATTTTTCATACCTTTTTTCCCTCCAATTATGAAGTGGAGGCAGGACAAAGCAACAACCTTACCATTCCAAAATCAGCGCCTTTTTATGCCAATGAATTAGCCATTTATGTTAACGATGAATGGAATATTGTAAGATGGCTAAAAATTAGCTACGGATTGCGCTACTCGCATTTTTCACATATTGGAAAATTTACCCGTTTTATCTTGGATGACAGGTTGCAAATTATAGATTCTGTTTTGTATAAACCCGGACAAATTGCTAAACAATTTAATAATCCTGAACCCCGTTTTTCTGCACGCTTTTTGTTAGATTCCAATACTTCCATAAAGACATCATACACGATGAATTACCAATACTTGCATCAAATCTCCATGGCTTCCGTTTCGTTGCCCACCGATGTTTGGATGCCGAGTACGGCTTTTGTTAATCCGCAAGTAGGGCATCAGGTTTCGCTGGGCGTTTTCAGAAACTTTTATCAAAATATGTTTGAAACTTACATTGATGCCTACTACAAACAGATGAATAATTTATCGGAGTATAAAGACGGTTTGGATTTTTCAATGCTACAAGTAAATCCGGATCAAATACTTACGCAGGGAAAGGGCTATTCGTGGGGCGTTGAGTTTTTCTTGCAAAAAAACAGAGGATGGTTTACAGGATTTATAGGCTATACGCTTTCTTATACAAAAAGAAGATTTGAAACCCTCAATAACGGAGAGTGGTTCTGGGCAAAATATGACCGCCGCCATGATGTCTCTATCAGCCTGAATTGCGATATTATCCGCAATAAATTATCGGTCGCAGCCGTTTGGGTATTTGCCAGCGGAAACACCATGACTATACCGACAGGCTACTATTTTTTAAATGGTAATATAATTACAGAGTATAGTGAGAGAAATGCGTATCGATTACCGCCCTATCATCGGTTAGATTTATCCATAAATTGGAATATCGTTAAACGAAAACGCTTTGAAACGGGTCTGAACTTCTCAATTTACAATGTTTATAATCAAAAAAATCCTTTTTTTATCTTTTATGAAACTACCACAAATTTTGATCTTGATGTACAAACACCTGTTTTTGATATGACTACTAAAGCTTATAAGATGAGCTTGTTTCCAATCATACCTTCAATTAATTGGAATTTTAAAATTAAATAATATCTATATGATCCGTCAGTTGAAACTGACGGCAATGAATAAAAAAATGGCAATAAAATTTACACTAATATGAAAAAAATCTTTCTTCTCATTGTTTTTGCATTTAGTGCTATATTTCTTCAGGCACAACATCTTTTTTCAATAAGTTATAATGATTTATTGATAGAAAATGTAACACAATTAACCGACCAAATTAGGAGTTTGGAAATTTCTCCTTTATCACTAACGAAAAACAATGATCATAAAGAGGTGTATTCCATTGCCTTTTCATCGGAACAAAATGCAAGAATCGTTCTTTTGAATGAACAGACCGGAAATCATGTGGTGATTAACGCTGTGGGAGCGTTGTGCGTAACGCCCCCACCTGCCGAATTTCAATTGCGACCTTTCTTTATTGAAGAATTAAAACAAGCGGTGCTGGGAGAGGCAAACGAATACCTGATAATGGAAACCGATTTGGATTTTTCGATAAGAAATATCGCTTCTGTATCTGCTGCTACTAAGGGAGGGGCTTATATTCCCCGTTATTTTTATGGAAAAAAAGAAAATGTAAAAGAAGCCCTGCCGAAAGACAGACAAGTTATTGAGATTTATAAGCAAAAACCACGCATTATTTCCGATTTGCCGGATACACCGGAACATCAACGCCATATTGCACAATTAGAAGAAAATTCGAGCTATTATGTATATATCTATAAATTGCCGGACGGCACTTTAGTAACTTATAATGAACACTCTAATCCAAATAACGACAAAACCCTTAGTAGTGTAGGCAATTTTTTGCAATTTAATTTAACAGGTGCGTTAAATGAAACACAACATTTTGTTACGGAATATTCCTTAGAGCTTTTGGGCGAAAAATTGGCAGGCACAGTTCCGGTTAATATAAGTGTTGATTTTTACTCGATGGGAGAAGGGGTAATAGGTTCGTCTCGTTTTCCGGATTGTTATTTTAACCCCGAAACCCAAACGTGGTATCCTTCTGCCTTATGGAATCAAATGGTAGGGTATCCTGCTCACTTGGGGAGGGATATTACATTATCAATGAATTCCGATTTTTCTTTTTACTACGGACTTGATGGTGCCGGCAGCAAAATTGATTATGTTACCATTATGTTGCACGAAGCAGTTCATGGATTGGGATTTGGTAGCATGTGCAGCACGAATGGAAGTTATTTCTATGGAACTTATCCTAACATTTACGACCGCATGCTGTTTCAAGGTCTTAACGGACCTTGCATGACGGAACTTACCCAACCGGAACGTGCAGCATTAATTATAAGCAATAATTTATATGCAGGACCTCCGGGTTCAAATTTATTGGCAGCCAATAACGGAGTACGTGTAAAAATGTTTGCGCCAACTACCTATAGACCGGGCTCGACGGCACATCATTGGGATAGTAATGTAAGTTTTCCGACTTTTATGAAATATGCTTACGACTATCCGTTACACACCTTTAATAACAGAAAAATAGGAATCCTGCTTGATTTGGGATGGACGCTTCCAGAAATTAATCCCAATGCTGTTTGGATAAATTTTAATGCTAACGGCGGAACAGGAAACATGACCCCGCAGCCATTTCTTCCGCTTCTTGCGCAAAACTTAAAAATAAATGCTTTTACTAGAGCAGGATATACATTTAAAAATTGGAATACGTTACCGGATGGAACGGGAACTGCATATACAGACAGGGAAATCATATCAATTTCAAATAATGGGACACTCTATGCTCAATGGAAGCCCAATGAATATGTACTTCGTTTCTTCCCCTTCGGAGGCACCGTGAATCCGGCTTCAAAACAAGTTCGTTATGGCGAACCTATCGGAGAACTTCCTATACCTGTAAGAGAAGGTTACCGGTTTGATGAGTGGAAAATGGGGATCAATGCGATTGATGAGGAAACAATTTGGAACTATATGGAAAACTTGATAGCTTCAGCAAGGTGGACACTCATAACAGGTATTGTAGAGACAGTACCATACCCGTCTCTACAAATCGCACCCAATCCTGCAAGTCATACGGTTAAATTACAAATGACGAATGACAAATTACGAATTGATCAGATTGTATTTTATAATATTTTTGGGCAATTGGTAAAAAGTGTGCCTTTTTCAGGAGAAACCTCGGAGGTTGGCATATCACAAAATATTAATATTTCAGATTTAAAAGCAGGAATTTATATGATAAGAGTGGGTAATGACGTTATAAAATTAGTGATTAAATAAATTAACAAAAACAATAAATTATGAATCAATCATTTTTTTTCAGAATCACGTTGCTGGTCGTAGCAACTCTTGGACTTACATTTAGTTATGTCCTTAATGCGCAACATCTGTTTTCGGTAAGTTATAACGAATTATCGCAAGAAAATGTAGCACAATTAAAAACACAAATTGCGAGTATGCAAATCCCTCCCTTATCATCAGCTAAAAACAATAACAGCGATCTATTTTCGGTTGATTTCTCATCAGGGCAACATGCAAAAATCATTATTTTGAATGAACAAACCGGAGCGCATGTGCTGATTACTCCTGCGGAAGAATCGTTAACAGAATTTCAAATAGTGCCCTTCTTTATTGAAGAATTAAAACAGGCAACATTAGGAGAAGCAATCCGCTATTTAGTAATGGAAACCAATTTAGACCTATCGGTAAGAAGTGTTGCCTCTATTTCTACTACCACGAGAGATGTTTATATTCCTCAGTATTTTTACGGAAAAAAAGAAAATGTAAAGGAAGCTTTCCCCGAAGACCGGCAAATTATTCATATATTCAAAGAAAAACCAAGATTTATTCCAGCTTCGAATGATCCGGAAATTCTACATCAGATAGCTCAATTGGAAGAAGCGATGTGCTATTACGTATATATGTATAGATTGCCTAATGGTGTCTTAACTATTTATGATGAACACTTTAACCCTGAAGGCGATAAAAGTGAGTGTAGAATAGATGGGATATTTTTGCCATTTACTTTATCTCACAACAACACAATGAATGCCGAGAAAATCACGGCTACTGAATATGCATTCGAACTTTGGGGCGAACAATTAGCAGGTACAGTCCCTGTAAATGCTAGAATTGAGATGAAACCTTTGTCTGGGAATACTTTAGGACAAGCTTTCCGGCAGCGACATTTTTTTGATACTATTGCAGAGACATGGTATCACTCTCCTTTATGGAACCAAATGGTTGGGTACGCAGCTGCTTCAGGTAATGATATTCGAATAGAAATGAATTCGAATGCCTCTTTTTACTTTGGATTGGATGCGAACCCCCCCAGCTCCTCACACGATTATGTTACTATTTTGTTGCACGAACTATCCCATGGATTGGGTTTTGCAGCTCTGTGCGGAGAAAATGGAAGATATACTTATACTTCAGCTCTGGGTACGCCTTTATCCACAGACTATCCCGGTACTTTCGACCGCCAACTATTTCAAGGTACTACAGGCCCTGCTTTAGCGGATCTTACACAATCTGAACGTGCAGCCTTAGTTATCAGTAATAATTTATATGCCGGAGCACCGGGGTCAAATTTATTGGCAGCTAATAATGGTGCCCGTGTAAGAATGTATGCGCCTCTTAATGATTATCAAGGAGGATCAAGTGTTTCGCACTGGTTTCCTTCGGTCAACTTTCCAAATTTTATGGGACCAGCTGCCGGTACCGGAGCTTCTAATGCTTTACATACCTTTAACAACAGAAAAATAGGGATATTCAGTGATATGGGATGGCCGCTTCCGAATCCTTCAAGCTATGTTTCGATAACTTTCATACCTAATAACGATGAATCGGAAGATGTGCTAGAACAACGTTTCATCCCAAATGTGGAAAAAAAATTAAGACCAAATAGCTTTTTTCAACACGGCTACACATTTAAAGACTGGAATACAGAAGAAGATGGAACAGGAATCTCATATGCAGATAGAGAACTTATTTCAATCACAAACAATATGGTATTATTTGCCCAATGGGAACCCAGTATATACACCCTTACCTTTAACCCTGACGGAGGAACAGTGAACCCAACCTCAAAACAAGTAAGATTTAATTTGCCTATCGGAGAACTCCCTATACCTGTAAAACAGAACAATATATTCCAAAGGTGGGTCATCATCACTACTGAAATTACTGAAGAAATGATTTGGAGGTATGCTGAAGATTTTACAGCCAAGGCGATATGGAAAGTAGGGGTTAATGACATAAAAGCAGATAATTCCATACAAATTGTGCCGAATCCTGCAAGTCATACTATTGAATTACGAATTATGAATTATGTTCAGGGACAAATTGATCAAATTGAAATTTATAATATTTTTGGGCAGTTAGTAAAAAGTGTACCTTTTTCCGGCCAAACTTTAAAAGATAGTGTAACGCAAAAGATCAACATTTTCGATCTTAACGCTGGAATTTACATGGTAAAAGTAGGAGAAAAAACCGTAAAATTGGTGAAAAATAATTAATAATCAATGTAGGGATGTTGTGTGTAACATCCCTATTTGATAAAGCCCCTTTCAAAAACAATTATTATGAACAAAACTATTTTTATTAAAATCTTATTATTCGTAGTAATCACAGGACTTACATCTACCTCTCTCCTTCAAGCGCAACATCTGTTTTCGGTAAATTATAACTATTTATCTAAAGAAAATGTAACACATTTGAATGCACAAATTGCAAACTTGGAGATACCATCATTATCATTAACAAAAAATAACGATAATAAAGAGGTATATCTTGTGGGTTTTTCATCCGTGGCGAATACAAAAATCGTCATTTTGAATGAACAAACCGGCGCGCACGTGGTGGTTACTCCTGAGGAAGAATCGTTAACCGAATTTCAGTTGGCACCTTTCCTTATTGAAGAATTAAAACAGGCAACGCTGGGAGAGACAAACCGCTATTTAATACTGGAAACGAATTTGGAGCTTTTGGTAAAAAATGCTGCTTCTATTTCTGCAGCTAAGAGCACAGTTTTCATTCCTCGATATTTTTACGGGGAAAAAGGAAATGTGAAAGAAGCTTTTCCGGCAGACCGGCAAATTATTCATATTTTCAAAGAAAAACCAAGACTTATTACTATGGCGAACGATCCCGAAAGACTATACAGGATAGCTCAATTGGAAGAAGCAATGAGCTATTATAAATACATGTTTAAATTGCCTAACGAGGTTCTTTGTACTTATGATGAATATCACAATTCTGATAATGAAACCAATACAAGCGTAATAAACGGCAAACTATCATTTATTTTAAGTGGCGATCTTAATCTGGAGCAGACCGCTGCCACGGAATATGCCTTAGCACTTTGGGGCGAACAATTGGTGGGCACAGTTCCCGTAGACATCAATGTGTTATCTGTTCCCATGGAGCCGGATGTTTTAGGTAGAGCCTGGCAACAACAACACTTCTTGAATACTACAACAAACACCTACTATCACTCTCCTTTATGGAACCAATTAGTAGGTTATGATGCTACTACTTTGAGAGACATTAGACTCGAAATGAATCCGAACTTTAGCTATCATTATCAAACGAATGCCACTCCCCCAAATAACAAAGTTGATTGGGTTACTGTTATGTTGCACGAAGTATGTCATGGATTAGGTTTCTCACCTATTATTAGAGAAGATGGAAGATATGTTTATATGGCTGAAGCGGGTGGCTATGCTACAAATCATCCCGGAATTTACGATAGACAGCTGTTTCAAGGTACTACAGAGAACATCCGTTTAACGGATCTTAACCAGAGCGGACGCGCTGCATTGATAACAAGTGATAATTTATACGCAGGCGTGCCCGGTTCAAACTTATTAGTTGCTAATAACGGGATGCGTGTAAAAATTTATGCACCAACTACCTATCAAGGCGGCTCAAGTGTTTCGCACTGGGATAACTCAGCCACTTTCCCAACTTTTATGAAATATGCTATTTATAGAGGTACGGCGACCCATACATTCAATACCAGAAAAATAGGTATTTTACTTGATCTGGGATGGAAACAGAATTTAGGCATCGTAGAAACGTTGCGCACAGCGTCTCTACAGGTTATTCCCAATCCTGCGAGCCAAACTATTGAGTTACGGATTACAAATTATGCCATAGATCAAGTTCAGAAGCAAACCGATCAAATTGAATTTTATAATATTTTCGGGCAACTGATAAAAAGCGTACCTTTTACCGAACAAACCTATAGCGATGGCGTAACGCAAAAGATTAATGTTTCAGAACTTAACACCGGAGTTTATATGATAAGAGTGGGAAGTGAAACGGTAAAATTGGTAATAAACTAAGAGAAAAATAACTTAAATAATAAGAACCTTTATGAATAAATCGATTTTTTTTAAAATCTCACTGATTGCCGTACTCATCGGCGGGCACACATTTAGCTATTTTCTTCAAGCGCAACATCTGTTTTCGGTAAACTATAACAATTTGTCGAACGAAAATGTAATGTTTTTAAACTCGCAAATTGTTAGTTTTGAAATCTCCGCATTAACAAAAAATAACGAAAATAAAGAAGCGTATTCTGTTGCTTTTTCATCCGTAACCAATACAATAATTATTATTTTGAATGAGCAAACCGGAGCGCACGTGGTGATTACTCCTGAGGAAGAATCGTTAACCGAATTTCAATTAGTGCCCTTCTTTATTGAAGAATTAAAACAGGCAACGCTGGGAGAAGCAAATCGATATTTAGTAATAGAAACAAATTTGGATTTTTCAATACAGAGCATTGCCTCTGTTTCTGCTGCAAAAAGAACAATTTTTATTCCTCAATATTTTTACGGAGAAAAAGAAAATATAAAAGAAGCTTTACCTAAAGATAGGCAGATTATTCATATCTTCAAAGAAAAGCCAAGACTTATTCCCATTTGGGACGATCAGGAAACGCTATGCCAGATAGCACAATTAGAGGAAACGATGAGCTATTACAAATATATGTTTAAATTGCCCGATGGGGTTTTGGCTACTTATGATGAACATTTTAATCCGGATAACGAAAAAAATGGGAGTAGGGTAGGCGAAAACTTAGAGTTCGCTTTAAGCGGGAATCTGAATGCACAACAAACCACAGCTACGGAATATGCCTTAGCGCTTTGGGGTGCCCAATTGGCAGGTACAATTCCTGTAGATATTAATATTACGACTGTGCAAATGGGTGGAGGAGTTCTTGGCAGTTCTTACCAGCAACAACACTTTTTAGACCCTGTAACGAATACATACTATCATTCTTCGTTATGGAACCAAATAAAGGGCTATGATGCTACTAACCTGAGAGATATTCGATTAGAAATGAATTCCAATTCCAGTATTTTCTATTTGGGAACGAATGGCAACCCCGGAAACAGAATCGATTGGGTTACCGTAATGCTGCATGAAGTATGCCACGGATTAGGTTTTTCAGCACTTACTACAGAAGACGGCAGGTATGCCTATACGAATGCAAGTGGTAATGGATATTACACGAATTATCCCGGAATTTTTGACCGCCAGCTGTATCAAGGGGATACGGGCAACACAGCATTAACAACTCTTGACGAAAATAATCGCTATGCGTTATTAAGAAGCAATAATTTGTATGCGAATGCTCCCGCTTCAAACTTATTAGCAGCAAATGGCAGTACACGTGTAAAAATGTTCGCACCAACTACTTATATGAGAGGATCAAGTGTTTCGCACTGGGACGAATCTGTAACTTTTCCAACCTTTATGAAATATGCTATTCCCTATGGTTTGGCTACACATACTTTTAGTTCAAGAGAAATAGGCATTTTTCTGGATATGGGATGGACGCAACCTATGTTTGACCCCAATGCCTCATGGGTAACTTTTCATGCTAACGGGGGAGTAGGGAATATGTCTAAACAACAATTTCTTCCCGGACAGGCACAAGTGCTAAGAACAAATGCGTTTACCAGAACCGGTCACATATTTACAAATTGGAACACCGTAGCAAATGGATCGGGGACTGCATATGAAAATAATCAGTCTATAATCATCTCTAATGATATGAATTTGCATGTGCAGTGGCAAGCCAATACGTACACCCTTACACTTAATCCCAACGGAGGCACAGTGAGTCCGACTACAAAACAGGTAACTTATGGTGCATCCGTTGGAACACTTCCCACCCCAATAAGAGCAGGCTATGTTTTCCAGGGTTGGCGAATTGGGTCAGCTACCATAACAGAAACAACAATTTGGAATTATGCTCAAAACATGACCGCTACCGCAAACTGGACGACTGTGGGGATCGTAGAGACGTTGCGCGCAACGTCTCTACAAATCGTACCTAATCCTGCAAGTTATTCTATTGAATTACGAATTACGAATTATACCCCGGATCAAATTCAGGAAGGAATTGATCAAATTGACTTTTATAATATTTTCGGACAGTTGGTAAAAAGTGTACCCTTTGCTGGACAAACTACTATGGATGGAATGTTGCAAAAGGTGGATGTTTCAGATCTGAATGCCGGAATATATATGGTAAAATTGGGCGGAAAAACTGTGAAATTAATAGTGAATTAGAATTTAATATTTAAGATTTAAATTTTAACGTTGCAATTTATCTTAAATCTTAAATTTTAAATTTTAAATTTTAAAAATGAATTTAGTCATTGATATTGGCAACACGCTGCAAAAAATCGCCGTTTTTAATAACGATGAATGTGTATATTGCCAATCTTTTTCCTTGATTACGATAGACATTTTCAACTCTGTTTTTAACCAATATCCTATAAAAAATTCCATCGTTTCTTCAGTAGCTGAATTAGATACACAAGTAATAGAATATCTGAGCATAAACACAAGAATAGTTCAGTACACGCATCAAACAAAACTGCCCATTACTATTTTGTATAAAAGTGCGGAAACTCTTGGCTTAGACAGAATTGCCAATGCGGTGGGTGCTGCCACATTATTTCCCAAAAAAAACGTACTCTCTGTCCAAGCCGGAACTTGCTTGGTGTTTGATTTTGTGAATGAAAACAAGGAATACCTCGGCGGCTCTATCTCCCCCGGAATGCAAATGCGTCTGGAAGTGCTACACGAAAAAACTAAAAACCTTCCGCTACTAAGGGTGGGAGATGCTCCGCACTCGTTTTTGGGAACCTCTTCCGAAGAGTCTATCTTATTCGGGGTTATCAAGGGAATTTGTTATGAGATTGATGGGTTTATTGAGGATTATCGCACACAATTTAAAGACATTACCGTATTATTAACAGGCGGTGATGCAGCCTGTTTGCAAAAATCAATAAAAAATACGATATTTGCCGCCCCGAATGTAGTTCTAAAAGGGCTCAACGAAATTATTAAATTCAATGTGTAATACGCGAAAAAGTTTTCTGTTTTTTCTTACGCTCTACATATTATGTGTTGTTGGTATTGCACAAAATGAAATAAATTCACCTTATTCAAGCTTTGGAGTAGGGAACCTGTCGCCGCGTACCAATATTGTTTTAAGTTCAATGGGCGGTGTGGGATATGCCCTCCAAAGCCCTTATTACATTAATTTTAAAAATCCTGCGGCATTTGCAGCGTTCGACTCGCTTTCATTTATTGCCGACTTGTCGTTCGATGTGGTCAATCACCAACTACGAACCATAAAAGAAGAACAAAGCGGAACATTTGCCCAGCTAGGTTATCTTGCTATTGGTTTGCCTATTTTAAAAGCGTGGCGTATGAGCGCCGGAATTATGCCTTACAGCGATATAGGATATGGAATCATTGATACAAATACAATAGAGCATATAGGAACTGTTACCCATCGCTACACAGGAACCGGAGGGCTGCAACTCCTCTATTGGGGAAATGCTTTTAAGATAGCGAAAGGGCTTACCTTGGGGGTAAATCTTTCCTATCTTTTTGGTACTATAAATACAACAGGTTTTGCAGAGTCTAACGTGGAACATGCTTTTAATACCATGATAGTTAATTTTCGCCATTTAGATGGAATATACATCTCAGGAGGAATGCAATACCAGGCAACTATTAAAGAAACCCACCATCTCGGTGTTGGCGCTGTATATGAAAATGCTATAAAAATGTGGTCAAGAGAAAATTTCATCAGTTTTAATTACATGGGGGAATATTCTCCCAATAATTATTTTGATACCCTTAGAGTTGAGATAGGTGAAAATGCTATCAGGAGCATGGTAAAGATGCCGCATATTGTAGGAGCCGGATTATCTTACGGCTATAAAGATCGTTTGCTGGTTGCAGCAGACTTTACTTGGCAAAATTGGAAGCAATTCTCCATGTCGGGAACTAAAGATACATTGAAAAACAATTTTATAGCAGCAGTTGGCGCGCAATATATACCCAATCCGACATCCTCAAAATATTACAATAAAATTAATTTTAGGCTGGGAACAAGGTTTGCTTCAGGTTATATGATAATTAATGAAAAACCGATCACCGAATTGGCCGTTTCTGTAGGCTTGGGTTTTCCACTTAGAACTTTCAGTACACGCTCTTCTGTAAACATAATGTTTGAGTACAGTAAATTAGGAACGCTTCAAAGCAATTTCATTCTACAAAATTATTTTAAGCTATCCTTTAATTTTATCCTTCAAGAGAAATGGTATCAACGTACAAAATTAGAGTAATACAATTTTTTGTTTTAGCGCTCGTTAAAAATATCCAATTATAAATATTGCTAATTATAAATTAAATTAATATTATTATGAAAAAAATTATGCTTCTTGCGCTGGTATCTTTCTTTACGATAAATAGTTTTGCGCAAGCTACGCCATGCGGGTTTCAGTACGGAAAAACAGACAAAGACTCTTTAACTTGTTTGGAGGAGATATCTTTGTTTAGAAACCACTACGACCAAAAAAATTACAGAGATGCTTATACGCATTGGAAGCACATTGTGGAAATTTGCCCTTGCTCATGGAGCGCTATCTTCAATACTACGTACTTGCAAAACATATTTGATTTCTTAATCAAAGAAACAGAAGACGAGGAGATTCAAAGCCAATTTATTGATGAATTGTTAAATGCTTTAGCTACGCGCCATCTCTTTTTCCCAAGAAGCTATACAGAAGGAAATGGGCTTGGATTTAAAGCTTTTTATATGATTCGTTTCAGAGGGAAAAGTACGGAGTCTGTGATGCAAGCATTCGATTTGTTTATTGAATCTATTGAGATGGAGAAAGAAAAAACCCAACCCAATATCTGGGACATCTACTTCCGTATTGCCGAGCAAATTGCACGCGCTAAAGCAGACACCACGATCATGATTGATGCGTACGAACGGGCTACTGATTATATTGAAATGGCAGTCACTCATTACTATAAAGAAATTGATAAACAAATACCTAACTTTGAAAACCTGGAAGAAGCTTTTGAAAAAGGGCAAATTCCACAAGCCGACTATGAAAACAGAAGGCTGAGATTGATTCAGGATACGGCACGCTCCATGCAGTTTATTAACAATTATGTAAAAACATTAAAAAACATAGAAGGTGCTTTCACCCCGTTTGCACCTTGTCATGTGTTGGAACAAGTGTATGCTAATAAATTAGAACAAAATAAGGGCAATCTTCCCGCACTCAAAAAAATGTTAATTATCATGAATAAAGGAGCTTGTACCGAAATGCCGATTTTTGCAGAGATATTGAATATTGTTCATCAAGCTGAGCCCAGTGCCCAAACGGCTAATTTAATGGGATATTACAGCTTAAATCACCATGATTACGAAACAGCACTTAACTTTTTTACAGAAGCTATCAGCTTATTTGAAACCAATGAGCAAAAGGCAGACCCATGGTATATGATTGGACTTATTCACAAAATTAAAGATAATTTTCCCGAAGCCAGGCGTGCAGCATTAGAAGTAATTAAAATTAAGCCTAATAGCGGAAAAGCCTATATTTTGATTGGAGATTTGTATACCTCCTCCGGAAGCAGGTGTAGTGGCGAAGATGCCGTTCCGTTTGATTTCAATTGGGCGGCAGATGATAAATTTAGACGCGCCGCCGCAGTGGACTCCTCAGTGGCAGACCAAGTGAGAGAAAGACGTGCAAAATTACGCTTCCCTACAACACAAGAGAGATTTGCAAGAGGATTTTCAACAGAGGGAGTAGAATATAGAGTAGGATGCTGGATAAACGAAACAACTACCATAAGATAGCGATGTGGACGGCAACCGTTGCCATGAGTGCACTCTTGGTAATGGCTTGCTTATCTGAAACATACAACACACGATCCATTATTGGGTTGTGTGTTGCGCTTTTATTGTTTTGTATTATTGGACTCCTGCTTAAAACAAAAACCATTCAGCACTTTCGCCCGCTTATTTTGTTGGCTTCGCTCGTCTATTTCGGATTTATGGCAGGCGGATGCTTCTGTATATTATACTTTTTTCAAGGGTTTATACTGTTTATAATGGGGAATACCTTCTATTGGCTCTCTTTTGTGGTGGTGATCACGATTCTTGTTTTAACTTATATTTTTGGCGCGATATGGTGCGGCTGGCTATGCTGGCTCGGCGCCTTACAAGAGTTTATCTATAAAAAAAATAAATTGAACCTATTGAAAACCTCAGTAGCACAAAAAATCTTACGCTATATCCAAATCACGGCATTTGTAGTTTTAGTAATATGGGTAAGCGTAACTCAGCGCCCCGTGCTATGTAGCTACGACCCTTTTATTTCCGTGTTCAAATTAAGAATATTCAATGGGGTGGGCTACATTACCGTGCCCTTGCTGCTCCTATCGTCATTACTCACTCACCGACCTTTTTGCAGGATGCTCTGCCCGCTGGGGTTGATGATACGTGGGGTAAAAAATTCACAGAAATTCTCTAAAATTTGATGGATTAATTATTTTAATCTCTTTTTGATAGGCATTAGTAAAAGATTTTATTTGTTTTCCTTTTTTCTTTTCGTTCCATTTTAATTCAAAGGCAGTAATTTCGCTATTGTTTTCTTCAATATAATCAATTTCCTGCTGGGAAGCAGTTCTCCAAAAAAAACTTTTTGCGTAAGGATTATAGTAACTATTTTTTTTCATTCTTTCCGAAATCATAAAATTTTCCCATAAAGCACCGGCATCATTCCTCATTGATAAAGGATTAAAGTTGTTAATAATAGCATTACGAATGCCATTATCCCAAAAGAAAATTTTCTTGGCAAACTTCAATTCGCTTCTCATATTATTACTGTAACTGCTTAATGTAAAAACAATAAAGCCTTTCTCAAGAATTTCAATGTACGATCTTACCGTATTTTTATCAATTTTGAGTAGATGAGATAGCTCGTTAAATGAAACCTCACTCCCCATTTGTAATGCTAATGCTTTTAATAGCATTTCCAAAACTTCAGGTTTCCTGATTTTTTCAAAAGCCAGCAAGTCTTTATACAAATAACTGTCTATCAATTGCTTTAAGCGGTCTTTTTCATCACTCGAATGTGATATTATTTCAGGATACATGCCGTATAGCATTCTCAGTTCCAACTGTTGTTGTGCATGAACATATCCGTAAGTTTTCTCAAGTTCGCTCCAGATAATCGGATACATAATATATTCCCATTTTCTACCCGTTAAAGATTCTGAAAGTGAGTTTTTTATTTCAAACGACGATGAGCCACTCAAGATTAATTGAATCTCTGCCATATTATCAACTATTATCTTTGCAGTAAGCCCGATGTTCTCAATTCGTTGCACTTCATCAATAAAAACAGTTTTATGATCGCCGATTATTGCGCGTATTTGTTCGGTGTTTACCGAAGAAAGTAATGTTCTAACTACCGCGTCGTCACCATTCAACACTAAAACATTTTGTAAGTTATTAATAATATTATTTATTGATGTAGTTTTTCCGGTTTGCCTTGCTCCAATTACCATAATGGCTTTACCGGAAAACAATCGTGCGCTAATAATTTCTTCTAATTTGCGAAAAATCATATTTTTTTTTGCGGCGAAAATAAAAAAAAATCAATTCACTAAAATAGGCAAAATTTGGCGAATATATTCACAGAAAATATATAAAATTGGTGAATAGACTTATACTGTCTTAATGATAATAGCGCATTAAAAAAACTTAAACCTCAAACCAAAACCTGCTCCCTTTTCCAGTTTCGCTTTCCATCTGCAAAATAGTTCCGTGCTTTTCTAATAATTCCTTGCAAATGTTTAATCCTAAGCCACTACCTTGCTCGCCGCCGGTTCCTTTACGGGAATGAGGTCTTCCTAAATGGAAAGTGCCGTCCATCTCTTCCCGACTCATGCCTATGCCGGTGTCGCTGATAGAAACCGTATATTTTCCATCGGTAGCCGGTTCAACGCAGAGTACAATCTCGCCCCCTGCTTCAGTGAACTTTATGGCGTTGGTCAGCAAATTGCGCACCACCGTGGCAATCATATTGCTGTCGGCGGTAACGAGGGCGTCATCCGGTATAGTTATAGTAAGGTTAATGCCTTTGTTTTCGGCCATTTTACGAAACAGAGCAAGGTCGGGAATTAAAGAGGAAAGAGAAAATGGAGTAGGTACAAAAGCTACCCGTCCGGTTTGAACTTGCGCCCAGCCCAGCAAATTATAAATGAGCTCAACTTGCCCTTCGGCAGATTTTAACAATTCGTCGTAATAATGGTACATGGTGTCAATGTCCCAAGTATGAGCATTTTTGATGAGCATACTGAGGGCATCGCGTAATGAAAGCGCCGGATTCTTCAAGTCGTGAGAAATGATACTGAAAAACTTGTCTTTAACGTTATTCATTTCAGCAAGTACGGCATTGCGGCGTTTGCGCAACTGTAGCAAGCGCCACAACAAGGTGAGAACTAATATACAAACTGCCATACCTGCTATAAAAAACCATCTTTGCAACTTTTGACTGGCAATAATGCGCTGTTGATTCTCTATTTCGAGTTCTTTTTTAGCCACATGGTATTTTGTTTCCATCTCTTCATTGGCGCTATACGTCATGGATCTTGCTAATGCGATCTCAATCAAATTCGATTTTTCCCAATATTGTATGTTTTCCAGATAGTTGTGTTGGGCGATGGCTATTTCGGAAAGGATCATGTAACATAGTCGCTGCTCTTTTTGTATATCAAAATCAATAGCAATTTGTAGCGCTTCTTCGGCATACGCTTTCGATTGGGCAAAATTGCCTTTTACCTGTTCTAATTTACTGGAAAGAATAAGATCGGAAACTACAGCCGCGTCGCCAAATTGCCGGTTAATTTCTAACGATTTGTGCGCATATTTTTCAGCTGTTTTTAGATCAAAAGCAAACAAAGCATCATTAGCAAGATGAAAGTAAATCAACCCCATCAGGTAGCTATTATTTTGCAACAAAGCAAGATGTAAAGATTCTTCATAATAACCTTTTGCTTTTTCGTACTCATGCGCCGATGAATATGCCATGGCTAAGGCGGCTAAAGCAAATGGGTCTTCATTATTTAGGGCAGCGGATTTTTCGGCAAATTCAATAGCTTTTTCCACAGCGTCAATGCTTAAATATAGCTGAGCCATCATGTAATAAAGTTGTTGAATTTTTTTTTGATCATCTATTTTTTCATAGATAGATAGCGCTTCCATGTAACAAGACAAAGCTGTTTCATACCATTCTTTCATGAAATAAGCATTCCCTTTGCTGAAAATAAGATTGGCGATCGTTGCTTCATCATTTTCAAGCAGTGCCGATTGATATGCATTTTGAAGGATCGCTATAGCAGAATCGTTTAAGCCTTCTCTGATAAGCAAACTTGAAAAAACGCAGGCATACAAATAACGACCCTCGCTCCAATTCAAATAGCCGCTCAGCTCTCCCAATTTTAAATAATAGGCTTTTGCCAGCTCAAAATCATTATCCTCATACATTTCACCTATATTATAATAGAGTTGGGCAAGGTTAGTATCTTGCGGAGAAATCGCAGCAAGCATCAGCAGGCTGTCTAATTGCGCATCCCCTGTTGACATCCACAGCGAATCGTAAGTGAAAATGCTTTGAACTTGCTTGTCGGCAGAATTATCTGAGAAATTACTGCACGAAGCAAGTAACAACAAAAAGATTAACGGAGGGGAAATATATTTCATAATTTTAAAGTATAAAGTTCAAAGCACTCAATTCTCAATTCTAATAATTCCATTCTTCAGCGCATAGAGCACCATCTCCATAGTATTGTTAATTCCAAGTTTTTGGAATATTCTCTCTTTATGAGTTTTCACCGTGCTGATACTGATTCCTAAATGTAAAGCGATCTCTTTGCCTAACAATCCTTTGTGGCAAAGCTGGATGATTTCGCGTTCTCGCTCAGAGAACTCATTAGTAACGGCAACTGTTTTCTTTTTGGCCACATATATTCCAAAGATAATAGATGAAATGTCGCGTCCATAATATTCCAGCCCATTCATAATAGAGCGGATTGCTTCGGCGAGTTCGTCGGGGTTGCCTTTTCGTTTGCTGATGAAGCCGTCTACTCCTGCGTCTATCATGGATTTGACGGTTTCTTCGGCATTTTCGGAAGAAACGACAAGAATTTTCACGGCAGGGTATTCGCTACGGAGGCGGCAGGCGATTTCGGCTCCGCCAATATCGGGCAGATTGATGTCTAACAGCACTATGTCGGCAACAGAGAGCGCGGCTAATGTAAACAAATCCTTGCCATACTCGGCTTCCCCTACGATGCAAATGTCGGGAAAATTATTAAAAGCGGCTTTTAACCCCATACGAAACAAGTTGTGGTCGTCAACTACTATAACTTGTATCTTTTTTGAAAGTACATTTGTAGCATTTTCGGTTTTTTGTTCCGGGTTTTGCGTCATAATTTGATACAAATAAATATGATGGGGCAAAAATATATTTTTTTTGCAATTCTTTAAGGTGTTTTTAATGGGATAAGGTGATATGAGAATTGAAAATTACGTTTTTTACTCCTTGTCGGTCAAATTACCGATACCATGTCCCCCACACGACCGATAACCCTATCGGTAAATTTCCCCACACCTCTGTCGGTAAAACTTCCTAACTACAGCCCCTTTTTTACTTATATTATTGCACCGTCGAAAATAGCGGTTAGCGGTTAGTGGTTAGTGGTTAGTGGTTAGCGGTTAGCGGTTAGTGGTTAGCGGTTGGTGGTTAGTGGACTTATAAATCTTAAATCTTAAATGATGAATGTTCCAATAGATATAAAAGAGGGGATGCTGTTTCGCGCTGAGAAGTTGTTGTTTTACACGGATTTGTTGATAAAACAGTGCGACAGCTGGCTGGCGGAAGGAGAGGGAAAAGGCACGAAAGCGCGAAAGCGCGAAGGCGCGAAGGCACGAAAGCGCGAAGGCGCGAAAAACTTTAAATTTTAAATCAGTAGTGTTGCGTTGTTTATAAATAAAGCTCTTTGAAATTATTGGATATCAGATTATTATAGCGGTTTTTCGATTCCGCCGATTTGAATTGATGCTTCGGCAGGCTCAGCAACCAGTTGACAAATTGGTAATGAGCGCTGGAAGCGCAATTTATTTCAGCCCATAGCAACGCTATGGGTTGCGGATTAGTGGTTGTCAAATTACGCCCTGAAAGGGCAGCATAATTAAGAATTGAGAATTACGAATTGAGAATTAAGAGGTTTAATATTAATCATTTAATTATCTCATCATCTCATTACCTAATCATCTAATT
>Ga0123353_10003232_pt1 | contig 20531 bp, 10 predicted proteins | sample TergutLab28metaG_3_FD_92763 | JGI IMG/M metagenome (GOLD analysis project Ga0123353, IMG submission 92763) | Labiotermes labralis P3 segment gut microbial communities from Petit-Saut dam, French Guiana - Lab288 P3 | ecosystem: Host-associated > Arthropoda: Insects > Digestive system > Gut ... | reverse complement strand
TTAACATCAAACTAACTTGTGAGTGACATAAAGCCATTAAATTGAACTACAAAAACACTCGCACTCATGTCATAGTTGTCCTTAGGGTTCCAAGCACTATACACGAGAATGCCCAGCGGTGACTGTGCCTAGCGTGAGCTGAATTGCCGTCATATGACACCACACTCAAGGACGGAAATGGATAAGATTGTCAGCTGACAGGTACAGTGTGTGGACCCGAAAGAAGACCACACTTTTCTCTGGCCATTATCTCCGTAACCGTTCAACTTTGGACATAGGTGTTTTGGGTTATATCGGTATACCTTAACATAAGGAACACCCTCCCGAAGTCTGGCACATTCCTCCTGGAACACCCTGTATACAGTTATAAGAACGGCTTGCACTGGCTACAAGTACATGCCTGACTATAGAGCAGGTGTGCACAAATTCCAGGCGAAAAATCAGACCAAATGTAGACGGCGGCGCCTAAGGCGTGTAGGTCCTCAGTACAGAACTCGCTTCATGTCACACTTCTGGCGCCTAGGATTTTGAGGTGGCTGATAGAGCTTTGGAATATTTCTGCGCCCATGGTGTAGATAAATTTATACGCGCAAAAATGTGCCTCAGTTCTACTGCATATGTACGGCTATAAAATGAGAGCGAAGTAGTTATTTTGTCGCTGATCTCTTCAGTCTCTCGGTGCCATGCTAACTTTGGCCCCGCCAACCTCCATACTGATACGGCAGCACAGACACCGCAATTCTGACAGAGATTTCTAGCTGCCATCTTCATACCTTTCGAACAACTGGCCCCAAGAGCACCTCAGAATAGATCAACTACATGCACATTTCCTTCCAATCACGCCACCCTTCGGCACTACACATCCCGTAAAGCTGGAGAAGCGATTTTAACCCTCATATTATGGAACAAAAAACTCATACTTTTACGGAAATGGGTACACATTGTACCCATATTGTTTAAATTATTTTCTCAACATTTTTTTCAAGGTTCGATTAATAGGCTCATTGGAAGGCGAAACGTTGCTTTTATTCAGTTTTCTCATTTTTCATGCAATTATATACAGTAAGGTAAAGTGCACCCTTTAACAGGCACTGAGGCTCTGTACAGGCCGTACGGCCCATGGGGAAAGTGGAGGTATAGCTCTACTGTTTATTGGCCACGGCACTAGAAGAGGGTGAGGGGTCAGCGTCACGCCCCGTCGCTTTATACCCCCGAGAAAGACCCGGTACCCGTTGTACAGGAGGCTGGGTGGGCCACAGGGCCAGTCTGGACAGGTGCGGAAAATTTCGCAACCCCCCCCCCCCCGGGAATTATACCCAGGGAATTACTTAAAATGTTTGAGGACAAGAAAATATAATTTAGAACATAAATGCGAATGAAATTTGTCTCTAGTATTATTGTTTCTTGCAACTGTCACATTTTATTTGAACTGTCTTGAAACAGTTGTCCTTGCACAGCCATTCTGAGCACTGTTTTTCTGTCTTTAGCTGCTGGACATATTCAGCTACCTTCCGTGGGCACAAAATAGTCCAGCTGGATTTGAAAAAAAAATGCCATACGTAAAAAGCAATATATGTACCGAATGATTATTATTTTGTGTCAGCGGGACTTCAGTGAACAAAGAGAAAAATTGGTAAGTTAGTTAAGTTACTCTATACCAGCGAAAACTGTTCACGAAAATTCCACGCCTGGGTACTTATTGTACCCAGGCAGTAAACGAAGGGTTAAAAATACATAATCAATCAACAACCGGACAACTGGCAAAGAGAGACTTATAACAACTGCTAAAGCTGCGCCATTCTTCAAACAAGTCGCGCCCCAATCCTACAAATAAGAAAATCTTTCTTGACACAGGAAATTAGACATACAAAACGCACCACATACCACAGGCCCTATACATGCTACTGTGGGACCTTCAATGGAGCCAAGTTTTAACAGTATAAAAGGCCATTTCTACAAAAAAAAAATCTTGCTTAAATTCTCTTCTTCGCGTTCTGGTGGAAACTTTAATACGAATGAGTGCCTGCGCGTGTGCTTTCTCCGCCTGAGGATTCAGGGCCTTTGCGTTCGAAACGTCATCAAATAAGGAATGTGGCTTTGAACACACTGGTAATCATGCGAAGAAAAGAATTCTCCGATAACACATACTTCTATTCGTGACAACTACTGTTCGTGGTGGCAATATTCCAATACCGTACGTGTTCGGTGTCCTATCTTCGAGAAACTTTGAACTATGTCACTGTCAGAAACACCCACAATCCTTCCTGTTTATAATCCTTTAGGAAAGGCAAAATTCTAAATGAATAAGTGAGGAAAGGCAGCAGACAGCTCTGTGACCCCCTGGGAATATCTAAAAATGTGCAGATTTTGAACTTTTTAGAGACATTTAAGTCCCTATGTCAACATCCGGGAGGATTATGTTTGAATTAGAAGTGAGACAACCACGTTCGCTAATAAAACTAACTCCGTGGCCTTAGTCCGCACGCGAACTATACCGACAGAGCGGCCGCCGCCGGTCGGCGAAGTTAGTGCCAACTTTTGCGGATAGAGGGGTGTCACGTGGTGAGCGCAACGGGTCCCCACGTACGCTAATGCCTTGCGAAAAACATCTTCAAAGTTCAGTCAGTAACTAATGGGAAGGGAATAGACCTGTAGGGCCACATGTCAGAGTATATGAATCAGATCTAATTAGCATTCTGTCTTGCATTCTTCATACTTATTTACAAAAATAAATAAAATTACTACGCCCGGAACGGTCAATACTCTAAGGTTTAAATTTACGTCGAACACTATATTTGAAAATATTATGTCCAAGCCGACAAGTGAGATCAACAAGGAAGCGGGAGAGGGGCCTTAAAGTGTAACACATCCAACATGACTGCCTTGAAAAGCTGAAATTTATGCAGGATAACATGCAATATAACTTCACAGGCAACCTCAGCAGCTTCGTCATATAAGGAAGATAACCTTGGAAGTAAACGCTCCGAACTAGAAAATAGTTCATTACTTAAGAAGGAAACACACAACTGCGACCGGTTCATATCACTAGCGAGAACTTCGGATGAGTATCCCACACAATGTCCTTGGCAAAACACAATCCTCTTTGTTTTCTCTCTCTGTTAATTCGACCTCTGTTTACTTCATACAATACGTCCGCTGAAAACCGACTATGCAGCAGTCACAATAGGAACGATGCCAAGACTTGAAAAGAAAGGCGATCGACTTATCCTTACACGGTAAAGCAGGTAGGCGGGATATTTGGATCTGTACACGTAGGTGTGGAGTAGGCTTACGGTGTCAATGCTGGCAGGAGCGGACACTTCAAACAAGGAGGCAAGTTATACGCCAATACTTTCATTTTCGAACACAAGCCTTGTTTGTTTGGATCCCAGTTTCAGGTAACCCCGTTGCAAGCATCCGTAGAATTCAACCATGAGAGAAAAACTTACTTTAATGCTTGGCAAGTTCATATGCAGAATGTCCAGACACAAAGTGAATAACTGTCAGACAGGATTAACTTAAAAAATTATGAATTTTGTACCTTCCTATATTCATTTGATTATGAACTGTATTATTAATTACTTACGTAGGCGATAAAAAGAAAGCAATCTGCAACAACACACACAGGCACGTTGCGTGACAGATTAAAGATGCAATAAGAAACGTAAAGCATTTCCCCAAAAAGTCATGAGGACTCAAGAGTGGGGAAAAAATGCCAGGTTTCCATCCGGAGTCTGACATTCGGTACAAGAAGGACGACACAGTTGTCTGGGCTAAGCGCCACCCTCACCTTACCCCCTAGAAAAACCCTTGGTACAAATCACTGTTGAGTGGCCCCAGGGCTACTGAATGCGGACAGAAGGAACAGGTCACTTGAAAACTTCCCAAGGATCACAATGGGAATCGAAACCAGAACTGCAGTACGGGATAGAATTCTGAAGCAGCCCCAACAAAGAACAGATGGGGTGTACTCAACGCAGGAATTTTTTATGTGTTTAAATGTCAAATTTGAGTCAGAAAATGTTACGCTACATGTACGAATCTGGGCGAGACCTCTCACCACCACCCTGAGGATTGCAAAGCTTTCCTTCAGTCCGCACATTAGCTCATAGGATAAGACTGTATCCTGATCGCTGATTTAAATAAATTCTTAAAAAAAAAGTTTGAATCTAAAGTGGCAGGCGAATTATACGCAGTCCCCCGTCTTCGTAGATTCATACCCAGCCCAATTAGACCGTAAGAAGTCAGCAGGTAACAAGACAGGCAATGTACGTATAACGGAACACTACGGAACGTTCGAGCAACCATTGTTACCGTTGAAAAGCAACGAGTATTACATATCCTCAGTGTGTGTCTGTAGTCTTAGGTGTCCCGCATGCAATGGGCATATTCCATATTGTCATATGTGTCCTGCCCGGCTCAACAATATTTTTCCGCAATATCGTATAAATGGCACGATTTTAAAAAAGAGTTATTGAACATAAAATATGTGTTTTGACATCATCTACAATATTTCTCTTTTAACATTTCTCATTCTAATAAGAACTAAGCCAGATAAAAAAAATGTATATTGGTCTTCATGTAAAGTACCTTGCCCGAACTTTGTGTAACTTGAATTTTCTCGACAGATTTTCGCAAAATACATAACAATTTCACAAACATCCATTCAGTGGCAGCCGAGTTGTATTATGCGTACAAACACGACGAAGCTAACAGTCGCTCGTCGCAATTACGCGCATAAAAGTTCAAGGTAATGTGATGCAAATGTAAATAACTGAGATGACAATGGAAGATGTAACTCTACGGTTTCAAGTTTTCAGGTTTTCATGGCGGCTGTAGATCAAATTATGGTAGTACTTATTGTTATAACACCATGTAGTACAGCTGGCTCGATCCGAAGCTTTGGACCAACGTTCTGAATCCATTTACAGGATGCCAATTACGTTCGGGTGGATAATTTATCATCCAGTTCTTGTTGATCCACTTATCACTATCACTTCCAATTCTTACCTTCCCAACCTCAACTCTAATTCTCATCTTCCAATAAAACCTTTCGCCAGGAGATCCCTTCCACTCTCGTACCATTGGCCTGTTTCCAACCTAGAAATAATTACATGCAGCAGAGCCCTTTTTGAGAAGCTAACACTTTTTCGGCTAGTCAGAAAACGCCATTCTATTGAAGCCCAAGGTTCATTATCGTGTTCAAAGGAGCCCTCCACTTCAACTTCTAGTGAAATAAATGCAGTTCACGTTCCCCAACAGAGTCTATTTATTTTAGATCCATATTAAGTCATCCTACAATCTGCGCCTAGACCACTAAAACCTTGTGCGCAGTGTCACAAATAAAAGGCCATAAAGAAGTACACACAATATGAATTCTGATTAAGCTAAAACGTCAACGGTGCTCAACGACTACGTCTAAAACGATGTTGTATGCTGCACTGGGGTTGATGTGGGAGGAGGGTGGGGGTGGGTGGAGTTACATGAAGTATCAGGGGACTAACGTACACAGACATTCCAGCAGAAACAGATCTACGACGTGAATGTATTAAAAAAAAAATCGGTTAAGTGGGAACGTGCGCCACCGAGCGCAACATTTGGTCAGCCATGCGACGGAATTTGTTATGAGCCGCACAGTCCACGTTTAAGATTCCAGTCGTCCTGTAAATACAGTATATTATCATAGGGAACACAAATCCAAGGTTACGTTTCTCTCCGTTTGGACGCATGACAAAAAACAGATGCAAATAAACATACGTAAAACACCATTACAACGCACCTAGCGGAGTAAGATAACCGTCGGTACGGCGCAACCCCACTCTGTACAATAGAAATCATCCTATACTTCATTACAACTTTCTTTGCAGGCAGTGATTAACAGGATCCTACATGGCCATTCTACGGAAAACTGCCATGTTTTGTAACAACCGCATACAATAAAAAAAAAAACTTGACAAACTAGGCCACTTATACTTACTTCACACGTCTGAGGCGATATAGAAGATACTTTGCCGACCGACGGCTGCACGCACGAACGGCGCAGTACTACGCAAATTGCAGAAAATGGCTACTTACGATGAAAAAAAGCAGTCTGGAGATGTTACAGTATTAACACTGTTAGTATGAGAGATCATTACATCATACATGTACAGACTTCAACTGAAATCAGTTCATGCACGCATCTTGAAAACAAACTGCATGTAGGACGTCACTGCGTGTAACAACAGCTCAAATATGTGAAATTACATTTGTTAACAACCTGCAGCATGTCTTCAAACCGCTACAAGTAACAGACTCGAACCCGCAGCCTAAATCATTCGGTAAAAGAACTTACCAAACACATATTTAAGACCGAACGTCTTCCTGGACATGTCGCACACTCAACACATATTAAATAATCTTACACTCCCGACTTCGGAATCGACCGACTCTTTCTTGGCAACGAATGTGCTTACGAGTGGGTAAGAATATCTTAGAACGCAGCAGCAACAGCAACAGCAACAACAACAACAACAACCACCACCGACGAAGCAAACATCGGCAAGGGAGCAACGCTCATGAGTAAAATCACTAGGTGTCACCGCGCAGAGTGGCGGTACTAAACGGTGGGCCTTCCTCCATATTCTACCTACCACTAGTTTTCTAAAAGTTTGAACGTTATATCAACCACAACATGCCAGACACAGTTCAGTTCTCCATGAATAATCAAAATTAATCAGAGGCAGTAAAAGAAAACTATAATTAAATTCAAAATACCAATATGTTTTAAGATGAGCCCCCCCACCGGGTCATTTATTCAATTACAGACATATTTCTTATTCCATCGCACACCTGCTTGTAGATTTAATTTTATTTTAACGTCCCACTTAGAAGACGTTATGATGGCTTGTCCAAACCGAAACATGTAGTCTATGTATTGTATTGTATTGTGAGCTGTGTACGATACTTGGAAAAATAAATATACCTGTACCCATACATGTTCACAACGTATCTGCAGCTAACCTGAAAAACGAAAACGTGGGAATAAAGCAACCATCCATGAAATGAACGCCTGGAAGTTAAGTGTCTGAATGGCGGCACCCAGACGTGAGAAGCTCGGCTATTTCTCTTCAAAGAGAAAGTAGGCACAAAGAAAGTCCCAGCTGCACCGACGTTAAAGAAAACAGCCTGCGAAACAGCAAACCTGGTGCTATCGGTACAAAAACTGGCGACTTGCGGCGTTTAATACCCGAGAAAAAGCGGAAATTAGGCCGCGCCAAGCACGCCACAGGTAACAAAACAACGGCTTCTCCGTGTGTGGCGAACACGATAATCCATACTCAGGCGAAACCTGGAGGGAAAGGAAGTTACCAGAACAACCGGTTAAATGGTAGACCCGAGTTCTTAGGTGCACGGAGGTGAGCCACACCGAACTCCAAACCGAGTCACCCAGTTACACAAATCACATCGATAGCCTGCGCCGAATGTGCACGACAATACACGAACATTTCACACAAAGCCTACAGTTATTATATGTGCTGTAATTAACAGTGCGTTTGCAGATCTAAAACTCCATTTCTGAGCTCCACCTTCAACTGCCCAATCTCTGATCCCACACAATCGAAAACACCTGTGCAATAACTTCTCCACCCAGTGGTCTTAAGCACTGTTCGCATAATCCACAGTTATATTCATTAGCGTTGAATTTACGCGCTATTTATGAAGTCTCACATTTGTATTTGTTACTCGTGTCTTTAGTGACCGTGTATTGACAAGTGACAGAACACAGCGCATGAATGTTTAATACATCCTTCCACCGCCAGAACACAACTTCTACTACATACCATACGCGTTGCATTTTATGCCGGTGACTTTCGGAAAAGCAATTCCTCCATCGTTACAAGTCACCTGGATCAATACATATGTCTATGTACAGTACAACAATACCCCTCAGTGAACAAAAAAAATTCCTGACATACGAGAAGTCTTATAATAATGGACTCCCAAACAAAGCTGTAAAAATTAGCCGCACATTTCAAGACTAGAAGGCGTGACGTAGCATTATACAAGACGTGTCCGCATAAGGTCTGAAAAACGTCAGGGTTCCTGCACATGAGTAATTTTGAGTAAAAAAATGTATCAACGTGGGCCCTTTTATTAACCGTTACATCACCACGAACACTGTAACATGTCGAATAGTGTATGATACTGCACGGTGTCAGTGGACATGAACCAACTTCACACTACCACCTCTGGGCAATCCTTATTACCTCGTAACTCTTTTTCAGGAAGACATTTTGCATAAACAACGGTGGACGTCATTTGAACAATAATCAGTGTAACACAACTAAAAACTTATGTTTTCTGCTATTACTTAACCGCAACTGATTTTCCTTCCCTACTATAACATAACTGGGGACCGCGGTGGCACAGTGGTTAAGGTGCTGTTCTACAAATCGGAAGGTCGCTGGTTCGATCCCAGCTAGTGTCAATGGATTTTTCATAGACATAAAATCCTTCCGATAGCACTATGGCCCTGAGGTCGACTCAGCCTCTAACAGAAATGAGTACCAGGAGCATTTCCTGGGGGTAAAGGCAGCCGGTGCGTAACGCTGACAACCTACCACCATCCCGCGCCGTTGTCACGAACTCCGCGAACCTTAACTTCCTGGAACCCTCTGGGCCCCCGGGGCCTGTAACGGGACTGCTTTACTTTTACTGTAACTTAATTAAGTAACCTAACACAACTCGGTAATGTAACTAAAAACTGAAGTCTTCCTTAGACCGTAATATATTTCAGTAAATTCAATGGACAAAGCCCATAGAGTCTATGGATTCATCGTCAGTCCTACATAATAATGTAACATCCTGAAGTTCGGAACAATTTATGCGGAACATTTTGCTTTCTTCCTGCAACTACAGGAAAGGGGCACACAAAGCAGAAGAGAACAGGGAACGTGGCACTTGATTTAGTGCATATATGTAGTTAAACAGTACAGACGAAAATGTTTACGGAGTCCACATGTGAACTGATGCCATTAACGCACTAACTATCCGTAAAAAATATTTTAGGAACATGTTTATGTCAAAATTTAAACATTTTTTGGTGGAAAGCGCATCAACTATTTTCAAACATCCGCCACAACCACCACCACCACCAAGATGCAATCTTCCGCAGACAGCTTAACATCCCAGGCTGCCAGGGAGATAAGGACACAGTCAAGAATACCGTTTCAAACACAGAATTTGGTCACAGTACGCAAAGATTACATTCCAATATTCGTTTACGCATGGCCATGGATCATACAAGTATTATGATCGGCATAAACAGGTAAATTTATATTAACAGGCATTCTGCTGTGGCTCTCGACTTCGCAATGCGCGCAAGATTCATCTCCCATGAACACTCTCATATCACGCATTAAGGTGTAAAATGCAGTAAGAAAGAGATTAATTCCTAGATTTATCGATTCTATTGGTCTGGCTCACCATTTCCTGCGATCCACAAGACTATCAGAAGGAGTCTGGAATGCAACTTCCAAAAATCAGCAGCCGTATTTTTTGTTTCCCTCTCATGACAAAAACACATCAATAGCAATATCATAAAAAATTCACACAACTCTTTGTAACTGCTAAGGCACGAAACCATGTCCCTTGGTTTGCATTATTCAGGACTTGTTATAGTAAGAAGTCATGACTGATACACACTCCAGTACTAGCAACAGCCCGATGACGTATCACTCACTCACTCACTCACACACACACACACACACACACACACACACACACACAATTTCTTTCATGGAACAATGGATTGCAATCAAATGACTGTGCCTATGGCAGCATACAAGGCCAGAGAAGCGCAAACAACAAACGACTTACTTGTTCTGTACTGGACAGCTTTCGTATAAGGACCGCTCACTAACCCACTACGGCTTCCACGTGTTGCATGCAATCCGCATTAGTATGAGAAGTCGACAGCTGTCTCACAACAAAAATGGCGAAATTTCTTTTCAAGAAGCGAAAAAAGAACAGGATTGTACATGCAACGAACTGGACCACCAAAGCCTGTTAATGCTGTTTGTTGAGGAAGTTTTGCCCTTCAAAGAATGATGGAAATCATGAGAAAATACATCCTAAACAATGACCTTCCCGTCCACAAACCGCAGGCGATTTACTTAAAGGGGCGTCAGAAAGTTCCAGCTTGCAGCCTTTCTACAAACAGTGACATGCTCTGACAACAAATAACTTGGAAAAAACAAACAGGGGGGAGGCCGCGGGGGCCGAAGTAACTTCTCCACCTCTGTACATTCCACCGTTCGAAACTTATATTTCGACCGCTCGCTATCGCCATTATACGTAAAATACACCGTCACAGCAAGAGGAATAACCCTGGAATCGCCGTCCAACATAGTTCATTGCCACACACACACACACACACACACCGGCGACGTTACCACATGGCACATCGACGACAGAGAACACCACAATTAAAGAGGCCTTGTTCAGAACATACGAAATCTCCACAAGCTGAAAAATATACTAACATACATAACTACAAGAACAACAACAACAAACAGTACGAGTATAAACCACCGGAATATTTGTAATGAACCACAAAGGTCCTACGAATGTAACATTATACACAGATGGCAACGTTCAACAACGTAACATACGAATGTTGGGTATCTGGACACAATTCAAACAGCCATACTGAAACGCGTACCCACGTTTTCAGATGTTATCTGCTCCTAACCACAAAATCATACACGCAAGCAACATAAAAAATTACCTCATCAGAACTATTAACTTTTATGGCTTCATGAATATCGTACACATGTCTTATACCTTTTTATCCCCTTACCGTAAAACTAACAGTATTTCATTAGTCAACAGTTTGTAGGCACACTTCCAACAGGTGACAAGATCGTGTCTAAAAACGCGAAGCTCAGTCATGTAACTACACACAAAACTATGTTGCACTGCAGACCGAAACGGACAGTCGATTCACGTACCTTGGTTACAAGTACGGTAAGCAGAAAAAAATTCCTTAAGAAAACAAAGAATATTCAACTGTGAAATATGTCACCACTCGGCGCTCAACCTGCAACAGACCTTGACTAATGGCTATAGAACACAGCCTCCTAATGGAATAGCCGCTTGCCTGACGGGCACGAGGAACAATTTAAGACAGCATATCAGCACTTACGAGTGCTGTTCAGCACCCGAGTATAAATACAGTGATACCTCGGCTAACAAGTGACCTTGCTAACGAATTTTTCGGCTAACGAAGATTTTTTCGCTGTTTTTCGGACTCGGCTAACGAATGTTTTAGTGGATGCGCACGCTAACATAAAGCAGCAAACATGAACGGTCGGGCCATTCCAGGAGTTTATCTTTTCCGTCTGTATGTGTGTTTCGGCTAACGAATGTGATTCCGGAACTGATTATCTTCGTTAGCCGAGGTATCACTGTAAATAAATAAATAAACACACACACACACCCACGCACACCATTCTTCTTTTGGAGGCAACCTTCATTAATGAAAGAGAATTTCCTCACAAAGCTGACGCATTATACTCATGAAAAAGCTGGATACATGTAAGGGGAGGGGGAAATTAATAATATGTAAAAAATGTAAAAAGCAACACAAATACTCATATATTGGACAGACGTCGTGGAAGAAAGCTCGCAGTAGACAAGGTACCTTATTTTTTGAGGTCACACGTTCATACAGCAACTCCCAGATAGATAAATGCCTTAGACACTAGGGGGGAGGGGAGGGAGAGGGAGAGAGAGTACCAAACCGACCGCTGTGCCAAGATAGGAAATTTATTTCCTTGCATCTCCGTTCAACGTCATTGGAAAGTTTGCTGCACGCAGCGAAAACCAAAGGATGCGCGGTCTACTTTACTTCAGAATTTCACGTAACACTTAAAACACAATCACAAACCTACTGTAATCGACTTGACTGTGATGCACGAGTCTGAACTCTTCTTTCGCGAAGGGTCTAGACGCATGTTTACGAACTTCACTGTTGCTCACAGGTTTACAATTAACGAACCCAAAAGGAAAATACCGCGCACCTGAACTGGTAAGAGGAACGTACCAACATAGCCGCGTGCGAGAGGTGTCCACGACAGCGAGTGTGAAGATTATATTGCATTCTGGGATATGAGACTGTGTAGTCTAGTACGGTACGGCGACGTTTCGCAGGAAATGTTACCCTCATTACGGAGGCAGCATATTTCGCCGCAACGTCGCCATACACATACAGTATCAGATTTTCAAGACACCCAGCAAGTCTCAAGGCTGGCAGCGTGCGCTGCAGAGTGGATCCCGTAAGCACAAGTCTAATTACGCGACACGGACTGTACTGCGGCCTACCTGGGAAATAAGCATTTCCTGCTGTACACTATCCATCGTAATAAATTAAATCTGCTCACCGTGAACTCAGCTCAAGGGCACAAGCACAGATACGAATTCTGAAACGGTCACACGAACTCAAAACGAACCCAAAACAAGTTTATGCCGTCAATTACTGGCTCGACAAAGCTGCATTTGGAACGCAGACATTCTCACAGAATTCAGGTAGTAATATTTCGCATTGCCGGTCCCAGTGGCCGCGCGGTCTAAGGCGTAGATATGCGGCCGCTCGCCTGCTGAGATCGTGGGTTCGAATCCCACCGGGGGCATGGATGTTTGTCTGTTGTGAGTGCTGTGTGCTGTCAGGTAGAGGTCTCCGCGACGAGCTGATCACTCGTCCAGAGGAGTCCTACCGACTGCGATGCGTCGTTGTGTAATCTAGAAACCTCAAAAATGAGGAGGCCATGGCCCGCGTTGGGCCGCAGCGCCACAGGGGAATATTTCGTATTAAGTAAATCGGAACGGGGGAGGGCTGTTAATATAGGGACGACAAACAACTGCCAACACCGACTGTCACTGCGTTGTGTAACAAAATACGGACAAGAAGAAGTGACACGTTTCAACCGTGACCGATTACCACGACGCTAACAAAAAAGAATCCAGAAATCGTCGGGAGAGGCGAGCTTCAACATAGTCTCAGGTGACGAGAATTGTAGAACTTCAAAAGCAGTGCAGAACAACACCTACCTCAGACACAAACAAAGTCCGGAACAGGCGGGTTACTCTGTCTAGCCTCCCTGATTATTCAGCGTCCGCAAAATGACGACGAAAAAACAAGCACAGCAAGTGTCCCGAAGAAAGTAAACTTAACATGACATTTAAGTTGCTGCACAAACATACTGCTTTCAGAAAAAAAGTTCCCGGTTCAAGTCCATAGGGCTAAATAAACAGTAGATGTACAAACACTTCACTTGCTGTCTATACTAAAAACATCTGCACTGTAATATGGGCTAAAGATAATAATGACAAACATTTAGTAAGGCCGTACACTGCTTTTTCGCCACAAACTAGCCTGGGAGATCTGCCAAGTATACAGGCAGACAAAACGAACCAAAGCTATGAAGTATGAAAAATCGATTAAATTCAAGTACGCTGATGTTAACAGTAACGAAAAGTCCCAACACTTGAGGACAGAAGGCGACTTATAAACATGGCTACAACATAAGAAATTGCTTCACAAAACCGAAATCAGTTACCCTATTATTTTCGCCCCTATGTTCCGCCATGACAATGCTATTCTTAATCGTCAAGAAACGCACTTGGATACAAAATTAAGACTGCACTGAAACTGAATACTCTGTGGAGCAAAGCAGAAAATCTCTCTTCCCACTAAGGGTAGCATCTCCAGCAACTGAATGTTATAGCACTATGCCTACAGACAAGTAACGAAATTCACTCGCCCGTGGCAAAGCCGTGCGACAGTCGACTACCCGTGACAGGCGCAAGTGATATCGTGTTAAAAATGTATAGCCCACATTAAGGGGGCAGGATTTCAATGCCAATCATAACTTCCACTAAACACTAGTCACGCTGAGAAAATTAGGTACCATTATTTTCTGGAAATCATGTGTAACTGTATCAACTGTAAAACGCACGAACGGAATGAAGTGGAGGGGGGGAGGGGAGAGAATACACGAAAAATGATTGGTTGGGGAGGATGTGAAGGAAAACGATATCAGTCGAGGGCAATTTTAAGGCAATATCCTCTGACCGCAGGAGAAAGTGACGAAGAAGTATAGAACACCGGTTAAGTGCTCTGCGGCCGCGATTCGGGCATCTCACGTCAGAAAAGACGCGTCGGAATAGGCCAATTACACGGCCGTGTTCAATCCCGTAAGTGGCGCACAGGCAAAACCTTACAATTTATTTACCAAGACTTCCAAAAATTTGAACGAAGCGGAATGAAATGCTGGCTTCAAATCGCACAGTATTATGACGTCTAAATATTTCAAACTGGAATTCATTTACAGGTCTCAACTGCCATATAAATTCAGCATACTGAATAAAGTAGCAACAAGCAACAACTCCTACCAGAGGCGAACTAACGTTTTCTGCCAACCCGAGTCTCAAACGCCTGTAAATACAAAAGCTACTGAAAAATGGGGCAACGACTAGCATTTTATCACTGTCTTAACTAGACAGTGCACAACATGCAGACGACAACTATACAGCCTGTGTTAGAAATGCAAAACTGAGCGAGGCGTGTCGGAGAATCCAACACTGTGGGTTTCAACACAGGGCGGGAAACAGGAAGTCTGATAAGAAAAGCTGACAAAACCAAGAACAGAATGCAACTACTGATGAACGGGAAAGTAACACGGCAAACATCCGCTACACCACAGTGCGGGAGAGGAGAGACGACAGCCAGCAGACACGTTGTTGACTATCCCCACAAACAATGAATCTTTTTCATACACCTCACTTTTACATCGCCCTCGTAATGAAATATAAATGGGAACCTTTACGTCAGATCCGAGAAACATCGAACTAAAACAGATTTTTTACGCTTGTGCCGTGCGAGGAAATTCAACAAACTTGCATTTAAATGTAAATGTGAGGGTCAACAAACAGGTGAGACAGATTCCAGCTACTTCGGTAGTATGTTCAACCACAATCCTGTAATTAGGGCAATGTTAGGTGTGGATGAACAGACAGGCATCACGAAAATGACACCAGACTTCCGATTGCGCCTTAACAATACCTGAAAAGTGATTCAATACACGCAATGGTTGTTTAATAAAATCATGGAAACAAATAAGACAAAGAGAAAACATGTAAATAACATTTCCAGTTTATTAAACGAGGTTAAGTTACATATCGCTGTTTTTACCAATACCAATAACCGTATACTTCACTAAAACCATCCAGTGCAACAAATCGAGTCATGTTTAAACGGGAAATTCCTGTGACTTTTTAATGTGACGGCAGTAATGTAACGAAATACAATGACTTAAGGGGATCCCATACAAGCGAATACACTTGCACTATACTACATTTTCAGATTTTGTATTGGTAACCCGATGATGGTCATCGACTGAAACGCGTATCTATGTTTAAATAAAGAAAAGAAAATAATTGGCTGTGTTCGACAGATGAAAAGACATTTTGTTTTCATATAAAACGTCAGTCTTCCATTGCCTGCAACGTTACTTCAAGCTGCACCCGCACAAAACTGTGGGCATCGTGCTGTAAAAGGGCTACAGGTCTATTTTGCGATCACAGTTATATTAAATAATATGAAACTCTACGAGAAGAAAATTACTATACTTAACACTGCTGTTCAACAACAAACGGGTTTCCATGATCCAATGAACGGGTTAGCTGCTAAACGAATACCACAGTATCCCACGTTTCAGTTGCTATTAAAAAAGTGCGACGAAAAGAACAGCTATGCAACAAGTGGTACTGCCGAGTAATTACAGTAAGGAGCAGAATGCGCGCTGCACACGTTGTTCCGAGCGCGAAAACAACGATGGAAACATTACAACAGAAAGCAGGGGAATACACACCGAAGGTTTCAATCGCTCCGGAACCAGGCTATGATGCTTAGCGTGTATGAACCCTCGGGTAATGAATGACGGACTTGTGCAACTATCTCGGTTCACACCGCTCCAAAACTGGGCACACCTGTCTACAATGCGCTTTACACTCGTGTCTGTTCTTATCACAGACGTATGGTTGTTCACAATTTTTCTGTTGCTGTTGGAAGAATCTAATAATTTCAATGAACACCAAGTGTGATCGTGCACACGCAAGATTTGTGTATTAAGGACAAACAGAGAAGCGTTAAGCGAATCTAACGTTATGTTCGACCCCTAACAAGGTCCATGTTGAAAGAATACAATACGTGGTTGAGAATTAAGAACCAGAATCTGAACGCTACATTACAGTATTTGGGGCTTCAAAACAACCTCTTCAATGGACAACATTCAGAGCGTGATCTAGCCGTACATACTAAGAAACAAAAAACGCTGGAAAAATAGTTGCTTTTGAATATACAATTTCTGTTTGCAGTCACGTTCGAAGAGAATGACGATGAACAAATGATGGATAAATTAAAGTATGCCTGCCTCACTTCGCATTTATAGCAGCGACAATGCTGTAAAAATAACGCGAGAAAACACACAGCTGAGCATAATTAAGAAGTTGGAATGATTATTTGTGCCGTACACGACAGCGCTTCTTATTCGGTCTCCCACCAAAAAACAAAGCACAAAAGTTTTTTACCCATGGACGGAAAGAAGTGCAGACGACAGATTAATACATTAAACTTGAATCCCCATGGAGATAAGCTGCAGGCGAGACTGAAATTGCTCAGGACAGAGGCAATATGCAGGCTATAGCCGTGAAATTAACGAACAAGACGGGTAGGCTGAGGAACTAAATCCGTTACATATATCGAAGGTAAAAGGTAAAGGTAAGGCAATCCCATTACAGGCCTGGACAGGCCCTGAGGATTCCAGGAGGTTGAGGTTCCCAGATTTCAAGACAATCGGCACATGAAGGTGGTAAGGTTGTCAGCCCTACGCACCGGCCGCCTTTACCCCCCAAGAAATATTCCTGGTGCTCATTTCTGTTAGAGGCTGGGTCGGTCCCAGGGCCATAGTGCGGCCGGAAGGATGTCAATGAAAAATTCCAATGACACCATCGGGAATCGAGCCCGCGACCTTCCGGCTTGTAGCGCTGTGCTTCAACCAACTGGGCCACCGCGTGCCCCCATATACAGAGGGCAAAGAACTGAAAACAATGAGACTAAGTCCGGTATGTGAGGTGTGGAGTAGGGGGTGGAGCCAAGTTCTCGAGCAAGGAGAGTTAAAGTTGTTAATTTCTGGTCTGTGAATATGGAAATGAATACGAAGAACTTAATCCGGACATTCTCACTGCAAAAGTTGACAGACAGCAGTAAACACAAGAATCCGAAGATAACGAAATGTAAACTTCCCTTTACTTCTCCGGATGAAGACGCGTGACGTGGAGAGACTGAACACACGGGGGTATCTGCTGCTGTTATTATTACGCTTGTGTAACGTCGTCTTCAAACAACCAAACCACAAAAATTAGAGCAATCACAGTATGTTTTAGTATACAACATCTCCACCGAAACTACTCAAACGCTACATTCGTGATCATCTGTTGTAAGACGCCAGTTAAACATCGACAATGTGTAGCGATCACAGAAAGATGTCGGTCACTTCAATTCAAATCCACACTCCATAAACATATCGGCCTGCCTATTACCACAACGTATTCGCCAACTCATAATACGTATTTCCAGTGCTTCCTGAGAACAAATGTCTAATACCTAAGCAAACGGATGCACGAACTATATATACAGGCCTACGGGCAAGCTTCAGAACGAAGTAATGACGAAACAATGAGCAAAGAAAGACGTTATTGAAAGTTTAGTACTCTTACAGAAGCTAATACAAAACTTTCAACGGAACACTTATAATATTCGCATGACAAACCCCTGGCGTGGAGAACTGACTGCGCGTATGCTTGTCACAAACAAGTGCTACATACACGATACAACAAGAAAATCAATTCCAAACTATGAAAACAATATATTAAATAAAGCCCCTATGTACTCCTCTCACACTGGGTAGAACAGCAACCTAAGGAGATGAGACTGTGAATGCTTAATGACTGGAATTCATTAACATTACTTCGGCTTCAGGCAGCGCCCCAGTGCGCAAGGTACCGACAGACATGATTGTGTGAGCGCTGCGGCGATCTGGAGTCGTTACTGGAAAAACAACAAGGTGATCAGGCAGCTGAGCTCACTTGAAGCCATTAAACCACGAGTATGCTCATCTGTCAATCAACAGCGGTAGAACATTTGCGAAGGTAGTGGAGAGACCAACGACTTCTTAAACACTTGACACGCGCAAAACATAACTCACAACGAGGCAGAAGGCCGAAAGCCGACTATTAGGGCTTCTGTTATATAAGAGAGGTTAAAAAATGCCAACACCAAACGGACAAATTAATAAGACGAGCATAAAGCTACCGCTAGGACAACTGAAGGTACGTACAGGAGCGTCGCTATATGAATGACCTTAGCACAGGAAATAAACTTGTTGTGTAACTCGACGGATATGGCACGAGATTTACTAGGAGGCCTACAGTTAAATAAAAGGCGCAATATTCATGATCGCGTATGAGCGTGGTAAATTTGATCTACGTAACTCTCGTTACCGTCGCACAGCAGAAGCTGAAAAATAATTTCCTCAAAGCTAATGACAACGACATCTTCCCTCAATTAATAAGCACAGCATCCTTTGATAAACGGGCAAAAAATATCTTCAACCCTTCCCCATCTTCGTGCTTCTATTATGGCCGTACTTCGGGTAAAAGGAACGATATTCAACCAGGTGCCGGGTACAACCGAAACGGGCCGTAGCATGTCTCAGGTGGTTAGTCGCCATCCTCTTACCTAAAAAGGTCTCGGTTTAATCCCAGACCAGCCCACGTCGTGAACAAAGTGGCAATGCGACAGGTTCTTCTCCGAGTAATTCAGCTTCATCCCGATCCCGGTGGCCACGCGATCTAGGGCGAGAGTTTGCAGATTCTCACTTGCTGGGACATGGATGTGCCTCTTGTGAGTGTCGCGTGTTGTCAGTTTCTGCGACGGACCGATCAATCGAGCAGGGAAGCCCCACCGAGTGTGGTATGTCTCAGTATGATCGCGAAACCTGCTCACTAGGGCTAACGATTCAAGAGAAGAAACTTCAGTTTCACCCCTCCAATGCTTCAGATTCGCTAATTCATTAAATTCACCACCGACGCGTCGTTAAACGACACATTTAAAATCCGAAATAAAAAAATTAAGCAATCTGAACACAGTATTTAGTGACGAATGGGACCAATACAAATAACGTTCACAGCATGTAAACCGCAACTTCTATGATTTCAGGGCGCACAATTTTCAGCAGAACCTACCGAAAAAAAAATAATCAAAAGCGTACTAAATAACAAACAAAAAACCTGTTTAACCAACAACACAAGTTCTTTCCGTCAAGTTCTAACAAATACTCGGTGCAATCTCACAGCTGTCGCGAAGATACACTAGACAGAAGAACTAATTACATCGCAGGCACATCTGTCGAGTGACTGCTACAAGATTTATTTCTTCGAGAGAAAAGAACAATGACAGGTACTACAGCTCGAAACAAAGGGCGGCCGTAGTTAACAGCCTTCGAGCCGCAGAAGTACAAGTAGCAGAGAAATTATTACGCCTAACGGTCAGGGTGTAATGGCTATACATTCTGTAGCACCTGAACCTGAACCTCGCTCGATGTATCTCGAAGAACGCCAGGCGACCAATCAGAAGGAATAACCATGTCAGTTCTTAAAAATAACTCTGCTGATACCAGTCAGGGTTTTATTCCCATCCGAAATGATGAGTGAAGCAGTATTTCTCCGCAAGAGTTACAAATTGTTGCGTCGAAATGGGCGAGCGCTGTCAGCAGTAAGTGAATCCAAATTTATCACTTTAATGTAAAAACTGTCTAAACGTAATGTAAAGGGGACATTTTTTAGATGTCGGGCCTGACTTGGTTCTTCACATCTGACGACACCGGCTAACACTGTGGGAAAGAAACTTCCGTACATTTTAAATAGTCGAAGTCTGGAAATTACTGTAGTGTCGTCTGTCCTATGCGGTCCCACTAAGTCAGGAATTCTCAAAACCAGAGTCGCGGACCCATCTGATGGATCTTGTACTCCCAAAGCAACTGTGCTTCAAGTTTTATGTCTTCGGCAATTGCACTTTGGTTAAAAAAAATGGAATGAAATGCAAAAACCATAGCAACTGAGTGTAAATTTTAATCTACGTCTTTCTGGTTAACACTACGCCATAAAACTGAGGCGATTTTCTGGGCTGCTCGGAATGTGTCGGCATTATTTTGGTCGAACGAGAAATAAATTGCGATTTCAGATGGCGCAATGCTAACTCTGAAAAACACCAAACTAAGCAGTAACCCTGGCACCTTAACGTTTTAAAGCCTACTGTTACGCGATGCACCAACAGGTTTATCATTCAGGTATTCTACGCTCTGTCCACACTGTATTTATGTGCTTTGTATTTATCTCAGAACAAACAGCGACTTGTGCCCTTACAACAT
>Ga0123353_10003231_pt1 | contig 20536 bp, 16 predicted proteins | sample TergutLab28metaG_3_FD_92763 | JGI IMG/M metagenome (GOLD analysis project Ga0123353, IMG submission 92763) | Labiotermes labralis P3 segment gut microbial communities from Petit-Saut dam, French Guiana - Lab288 P3 | ecosystem: Host-associated > Arthropoda: Insects > Digestive system > Gut ... | reverse complement strand
TTCCAATGGTTGCCCGCAGAAAATATTGTAGTTACTCCGGCAGAGAATTTATTGGGAACCACAATTATTACGGTAACCGCAGAAAACGGAACCCCCACAAGAACCTATACGGTTGACTTTGATGTAGAGCCTGTTGACAATGCTTATTTATCGGTTTTAACCTATAATGGCATTGTGGTATCCGGCTTTAAACCCACTACTTTTAACTATTGGGTGGAGATTCCTTATTCTAACGTTTGCCCTACTGTTGTGGGAATACCTATGGCAGCAAATGCTTCCGTTTTCCACGAACAGTCAAATACAGAGCCTTGCACAGCAAAAATCCTTGTGATCTCAGAAAACTTGCTGGGTATGAAAATCTATACTATTTCCTTTAATATGGTGAAAAATACCGATGCTACATTAGCGGATATTAAAATTAACGGCATTTCATTACCTGACTTTAATCCCGAAGCATTTGTATATGGCTACGAATTGGATTATACGGAATTAGAATTGCCTGTAGTTACGGCAGTGCCGACGTATGCAAAAGCACAAGTGGATATTTCAGAAATTGAAAATATTACAGGAGCTGTTACCCTCAGTGTTACCGCTGAAGACGTGTCCTATTCGGCTACCTATACTGTTAATATTACCAGAGAGTTGTCTCCTGTTACAGATATGGAAACAATTTATTATGATTATAACGACCAATCTTATTTTTATCAAACCATTAGTGGGCAAACAGAAATAACGATTATGCTTCCGGTTGAAACCGAAGGAGAACCGTTGATTACAGACATCCAGTTGGCAGATTATCGCGCCGGTTTTGTAATTGAGGAACAGCCGGATGCCTCAAACAACTTAATAGGAACAGTAATTGTTACCGCAGAAGATTCAGCAGAAGAGACCTATACTATTGCTTTCGAAAGAATCTTATCCGGAAGTACATTATTGACAGGTATTTGGTATAATGGCATTCCTATTGGTTTTGACCCTGAGATTTTGACGTACGATATAACTTTAGCCTATGGTACGTCGCAAATACCCAACGTTACTGCTACTGCCGCATGGGTACATACAGATGTTCAAATTCAGCAGGCGTCCCATCCTTTTGGGCAGGCAACGGTTACTGTGAACTCTGAAAACGGAGAAAATAACAAAACATATACCCTTAATTTCCTGCGTAAAGGAGATGCACATTTAGTGGCTTTGTTCTATAATCTTGACGGTGTTGTTGTAGAAGTACCAGGATTTAACCCTTTAACATTAAATTACAATGTAGAATTACCTCTTGCCACTACGGCAGTTCCTGTATTGGAATATATTCTTGAAGACAACAGATGTGAGGTAGAAACCGGACAGCAAAACACTCCAAATGGAACATCATGGTTGAAAATAGTTACATGGAATCAAGATGATTCTTTAACCTATACCGTAAACTTCACTGTTCTACTTTCCACCGAAGCTATCTTATCCGATTTACAGGTAGATGGCGAAACAGTTCCTGATTTTGATCCCGAGACATTAAACTATTTTATTGAATATGAATACGGAAAAGTAGATGCCCCTATTGTTACTGCTACTGCAACCAAGATTGATGCTGTTGTTGATATTGTACAAATTGACGGCTATCCGGGAGTGGCTACTGTAACCGTAACTGCCGGCGTTACTTCAATTACCCGCACCTATACTGTCTCATTCAGCGTGGAACCGGGAAACAATACCTATTTATCTGAAATATTGATTGACGAAATTCCTTTCTGGCTATTTAATAAAGAACTCTATTTCTATACGTTACCATTGCCATTGGGAACAACATATTTGCCTGAAATTGATGCAACACCGGAAGACCCAAGATCTGATGTCGAAATTATTCAAGCCGGTCAGTTTGGAGATACTGCCAAAATAATAGTTACTGCCTTAAACGGAGATGTTGCCATCTATCAAATCTATTTTCCGGAACCTAAAAATACCAATGCTTACGCAAGTATGATATATGTTGATTGGGAACCGTTAGAAGGTTTTCTTCCTTACATTTCGGAATACACGGTTACCTTACCCTATAATTATACCGGAAAACCATTAATATCTGTAGAGTTACAAGACCCGAATGCGGCGTATGAAAAGATATTCCCTGATGAGATTCCGTTGGTAGCTAAAATAATTGTTACAGCCGAAAATGGTGAAAACCAATTTATTTACACTATTAATTTTAGCAAGGAAAGTTCTATCATTGACTATAATGAAACAGAAATCAGGGTATATCCTAATCCAAGCTCTGATATTATTCATTTTGAAATAACAGAAATTAATTTGGCAACTACTTTGGAAATATTCTCTGTTGAAGGTAAAAAAGTTGCTCATTATATTCTGCAAACCGGTATCAATACGCTTAATATATCTCATTTTCAAAAGGGGTTCTATTTTTTCAAAGCCTCTACCGACGAAACAATGATTGGTGTCGGAAAGTTTGTAAAAAATTAAGGGAGCAAAAAAAAACTATTTTTGCCCGTTCATTTTTTATATTATGTCAAAGAGAATTTTGGTAGTTACCGGAGGCGGCGATTGCCCCGGACTTAATGCAGTAATTCGCGGAATTGTAAAAAGTGCAAAGTTAGATGGAAATTGGGAAATTATTGGCTGCATTGAATCTTATAACGGTTTGTTGAAAGACAATATTGAGATAATGCCGCTTGCAGAAAAGGATGTTGCTGGTATTCATGTAAAAGGAGGCACTATTATTAAAACCACCAACCGTGGAGGTCCTTTTAGTTTTCCTGTTCAACAAGCTGACGGCACATGGAAAACAGAAGACAGGTCAAAGTTATTACTGCAACGGTTAGATGATTTGGGCATTGAAGCGATTATCAGCATTGGTGGCGACGGTTCCCAGCGTATTTCGCTCGAGTTAGCAAAATTGGGCGTCAATGTGGTTGGAGTGCCTAAAACTATTGATAACGACTTGTCGTGTACCGACTTTACTTTTGGTTTTCAAACAGCTGTACAAATTGCTACTGAGGCTGTTGATAAATTGGTTACGACCGCCGAAAGCCATAACCGGGTGTTTATTGTGGAAGTAATGGGGCGCGATGCCGGATGGATTGCATTGCATACTGCTCTGGGCGGCGGTGCCGAAGTGTGCATCATCCCCGAAATTCCTTACGACCCCAAAATTATTGCCGAAAAAATCGAAACACGCTATAAAAACGGAGAAGGCTTTTGCAATATTGTGATTGCCGAAGGTGCCAAAATTGTTGATGGAAAAGTTACAGGAACTGCGCCCACTGCTGCCGGAGATGAGCATATTAAACTGGGGGGTGCCGGCGACAAACTTAAACATGAGTTAGAGAAAATTGGTGTAAAACACGATATTCGTGTTACCGTTTTAGGGCACTTGCAAAGAGGAGGTATCCCCATTGCATACGACCGAATCCTCGCTACAGCGTTCGGCGTGAAAGCATTTGAATTAGTAAAAGAAAAAAAATACGGCAATATGGTGGTATATAACCACCCCGAAATTACTTATGCATCGCTCGAAGAAGTGGTGAAAAACCTTAATTTTATTAACCCTCAAAACAATTCACTATTATGCGCAGCAAAAAAAATCGGAATATCTTTTGGAGATTAAACCCTTTATTCTTGATACCTTTATCTTTTATTTTTTTCGTATTTGCAAGTTGCGATAATGAAGATAAACTTTATGGAACTTGGAACTTGCAAACCGTTTTAATGAATGGAGAACCTCTTAACGATTCGCTGCAATTTAATGTTATTCCAAAATATACTGATTATATTTTTTTTTACGAAAATGTCTTAACTGTTAAAACGCATGCTTTAGGAGCATATGTTTCTTCTCTCGATGGATTCTATTACTTTAAGAATAACTCAACTTTATATATGAAATATTCGATTTTATACAAAAAATATGACATTACAGCTAAAATTATTAAACTAACAAATAGAGAGTTGAATCTTGAATATGATGACAGAGGAAATACTTATTTTTTGAAGTTATATTCAAACTGACTAAAAATCCAAACACAATAATTGATGACTATTTCATGAAAAATTTTGATACAATTTGTTCTATTTCTACACCGCAGGGCGTTGGTGCACTTGCAGTGATTAGAATATCAGGAAATGATGCTATTCCTATTGTTGCAAAATTATTCAAAAATGATGAAAGGTTCAAAGCATTAAAGACTAATTTTGTGAGCCGGTTTGATATTTATGAAGGAGAACTATTGATTGATAGAACGATGGTGGTAAAATTTGCATCTCCTAAATCATATTCCGGTGAAGATATTGTTGAAATATCTTGTCATGGATCTAAATATATTCAGAAAAAAATAATAGAATTGCTATTACTAAATGGTGCGCATCTAGCTAAGGCAGGAGAATTTTCTATGCGATCTTTCTTAAATGGTAAATTAGATTTACCACAAGCAGAATCCATCGCCGATTTGATTGATTCACAGTCGGAAGTTGCTCATAAATTAGCCATTAATCAGATGAAAGGCAACTTCTCTACTCACATTAAAACTTTGAGAAATCAATTCATAGAATTGGCAGTTCTTATGGAATTAGAACTCGACTTTAGTGAAGAAGATGTGATTTTTGCAGACCGTATTCAGTTACATAAACTTTTGAAAAAACTCAAAGATGAAGTAACCCAACTAGCAGAATCTTTTAAGAAAGGAAATGTGCTCAAAAAAGGAATCCCTGTTGCTATTATTGGAAAACCAAACGTTGGAAAGTCTACACTACTCAATTGTTTGTTAGAAGATGATAGAGCAATAGTTTCGCACATACCTGGTACAACAAGAGATACTATTGAAGATAACTTTACCATCAACGGCACTAACTTCAGATTTATTGATACCGCAGGGATACGATTAACCGACAATGAGATAGAATTTTTTGGCATTGAACGTACCTTCAAAGCTATTGATAAAGCCGACATTATACTCTACATGATTGACATTTCAGAGACTTCGTTAGAAGATATTGAAAAAGAACTGTTGTTTTTGGAAAATGAGATTGACTCTATTCGCAAGAAATTGATTATTGTTGCTAATAAGATTGACCAGCTCAATGAGTTGCCCAAGCACCTTACTGAGTGGGACGATTACGATATTGTTTTCATCTCTGCAAAACGAAACGTAAATATTGATGAAATTCGAGAGATACTGACTCAACATATTGACAGGTATAATATCTCTGATACAACACTCCTTACTAACGCCCGCCATTTTGATATCATGATCAAAATAGCTGATGAAATTATTCCCATTGAAAATGGATTATCTCAAAAACTACCTACAGACTTATTGGTAGTTCATATTAACAGTATATTAAATCTTCTCGGGGAAATAACGGGCGAAATTACTTCAGATGAGATTTTGGAGGCGGTTTTTTCAAAGTTTTGCATCGGGAAGTAGAGTAATTAAGAATTGAGAATTAAGAATTAAGAGATAGCAGTAAATCAATAGTTTACTGCTTTTCCATGTTACCGTTTCCGTGTTTACCAACCCGCAAAGCATCATACTCATAATACCATAAGTACCCCAATCACCCGTTCCACCTGCCCATCCGTCAAATCATAATACACCGGCAAACTAATTTCCCGCGCATAATTATCGTATGCCACCGGAAAATCCTGAATATCATATCCATTGTTTTTATAAAAACTCAACATCGGAAGCGGAATAAAATGCACATTTACCGAAATATTCTGCATGGCAATTTTTTGAATGATGGCATCACGCTCTTTTTCGGTAATGTTTTTTATGCGTAATGGGTAAACATGATAAGAAGATGTTTTCGTATCAGTTTCATAAACAGGAACTTCAAAACGTTCATCTTTAGAAAAAACCTCCGTATATTTATCAAAAATGCGTTTCCTTTTTATTAACATATCATTTTCGTAACGCTCTAATTCTACCAAACCAATCGCAGCAAGAATATCGGTCATATTGCATTTATAGCCCGCTTCGCAAACGTCGTAGTGCCAATTCCCGATTTGTGTTTTGGATAGTGCGTCTTTCGTTTGTCCGTGTAATGATTTTACACGTAATTGCTTATAGATATCTTCAAGATTAAATGGCGCGGGCAAATTCAAACAGATCGCGCCTCCTTCGGCAGTGGTGAGATTTTTTACGGCATGGAACGAAAAAATAGTTATATCGGTCAGAGAACCGGTATGTTTGCCTTTGTAAGTAGCGCCAATAGAGTGCGCTGCATCGGAAAGAATGAAAATACGACTTAACAACTTTTGTTCTAAAGTACGCGGCGTAAATTTTTGTCGAATATTTCTATTGTTTACTAATTGATTAAGTTCCTCGTAATCGCAGGGAAATCCTGCAAAATCCACAGGAATAATTACTTTTGTTTTTTCTGTAATCGCTTTTTCAATGTTTTGAATGTTAATGTTAAAATCGTGAGGATTCACATCTACCATTACGGGTTTTGCGCCGCAATGCACTACCACGTTTGCCGTAGCGCAATAAGTATAAGCCGGCACTATCACTTCGTCGCCTTCCTGCACGCCAAACCAGCGCAACATAAGTTCCAAGCCTGCCGAGGCAGAGTTTACACATACTACTTTCTCTACGCCGACAAATTGGGCTATCCGTTTTTCAAACTCTTTAACACGAGGTCCTGTTGTAATCCAACCCGATTTTAATGCAGCGGTAACTTCGGCAATGGTTTTATCGTCAATGCGGGGCGGAGAGAAGGGGATAGGGGAAGGCATGAGGTTTATGATTTAAAATTTAAAGATTTAAGACACTATTACTAACCACTAATCACTAACCACTAATCACTAACCACTAACCACTAACCACTATAGCCTATCCTCTACCACCTGCTGCACGTCTCGGTGCTCAGGATAATCCAACGAATAGTGCAGCCCTCTGCTTTCTTTTCTATCAATGGCATTGTTAATTATCAGGTATCCCACATTTATCATGTTGCGCAGTTCGCAGATTTCTGGAATGAGGATAGATTTTTTGTATAGTTCTTCGGTCTCTTTGTACAATAAAAACAGCCGGTCTAATGCTCTCTGCAAGCGCAGGTTAGAGCGCACAATGCCTACATAGTTAGACAATATTTCCTGGAGTTCTTTTTTTGATTGGGTAATCAACACCATCTCTTCGTTCAGTACGGTTCCGGAGGAATCCCATTCGGGTATTTCGTGGCAGAAGGGTACATTTTCAAATTTCTCTACGGCTTTGATGCAGGCGCGGTGCGAGAAGACCAATGCTTCTAACAGCGAGTTGGATGCCAATCGGTTGGCTCCGTGCAAGCCGGTAGAGGCGCACTCGCCGGAAGCATAGAGATTTCGGATGGTGGTTTCGCCCCAATCGTTGGTAATAATACCGCCGCATGAATAGTGCGCAGCGGGAACAACCGGTATCATATCTTTGGTAATATCCACACCAATGCTCAAACATTTGGCGTAAATATTCGGAAAGTGGTCAAATATTTCGTGCTTTTTAATGGAGGTGGCATCCAACCATACATGGTCTTTCCCGCTCATTTTCATTTCGTTGTCAATGGCTCGGGCGGTAATATCTCTTGGGGCGAGCGACCCGCGTGGGTCATACTTTTGCATAAATTCATTACGATTTTCATCTTTCAGCACTGCTCCTGCGCCACGCAACGCTTCCGTAATCAGGAATGAAGGAGATTCTTTGGGATTATACAAAGAGGTGGGGTGAAACTGCACGAACTCCATGCCGCGTACTCGCCCTTTTGCGCGATATACCATCGCAATACCATCTCCGGTGCATACCAACGGATTGGTAGTATTGCCGTACACCGTTCCGATTCCTCCGGTTGCCATCATTGTTATTTTTGATAACACCGTACGCACTTTTTTCTTATTCGGATCATAAATGTATGCTCCGTAGCAAGTTAGGTCAGAGGTTCTTCTACTTACCTCTATACCGAGATGATGTTGTGTGATAATCTCAATAACAAGATGATTTTCTAAAATTTCGATATTTTCGTTTTGCTGTGCGGCGAGAATTAGCTTTTGTTCAATCTCTTTGCCGGTCATATCTTTGTGGTGCAGCACTCTGTATTCGGAGTGCCCGCCTTCTTTAGCGAGGGCAAACTTGCCTGCTTTAGTTTTATCGAAATTTACGCCCCACTCAATCAGTTCCATTACCCGTTGTGTGGATTCTTTGATGGTGAGTTCCACAATATTGCGGTCAGACAATTCATCGCCGGCGTTCATGGTATCCTGTATGTGTTTCTCGTAAGTATCCGGATGATACAAAACAGCGGCAATTCCTCCTTGCGCGTATTTTGTTGCGGTGTCGTCAATTTGAGACTTGGTAATTACACATACCTTTCCGAAATTTGCTGCTTTAAGGGCGAAACTTAAACCGGCGATGCCGGAACCAATTACTAAGAAATCAACGGTTTTACGCATCGTTAAACGTGATATGCCTTCAAAATCTCTTTGCCAATTTCAACAGCCTTAATGTTTTCTGGAATTAACCCGTGATGCCTTGTTGGTAATGATTTTTCCAACCCTTTTTTCAAAAACTCTTCGGTTACTAAAGGTTTTATTTTTAAGAAACCGCCCAGCATAATCATGTTGAAAAGCTTAGATATGCCAATTTCCGATGCTTTGTCTGTACCTGCTACCTGATAAATATTAATATCTTTTCGTGTTGGATGTGAGGTAATTCCGTTTGGGTCATAAATAAGAAGCCCACCCGGTTTTACCGTGCGTTCAAATTTATCCATAGATTGTTGATTCAGAATAATCGCAGTGTCGAATTGATTTAAACACGGAGAGCTAATGCGCTCGTCGCTGATAATCACCGTAACATTTGAAGTGCCACCGCGCATTTCAGGTCCATAAGAGGGCATCCAACTCACTTCTTTATTTTGCATAATACCGGAGTAAGCCAAAATCTTTCCCATAGAAAGAACGCCTTGTCCGCCAAAACCTGCTATAATAATTTCTTCAGTCATAACTTTTTATTTTTAAGATTATTTATTGTTTTTTAAGTCGCCAAGCGGATAAAAAGGGAGCATATTTTTTTCCAACCACTCGTTAGATTGCACAGGTGGAAGTTTCCATCCTGAATTGCAGTTTGAAACGATTTCAATAAAAGAGGTTCCTTGGTTTAGTTTTTGGTTTTCAAAAGCCTGCCGAATTGCTTTTTTGCATTTACGTGCCAGCACAGGGGTATAAACGGCTTGTCTGGTAACATAAAGTGCACCGGGTAGTTGAGCAATAAGTTCAGTAATTTTCAAAGGATTTCCCATCATTTGCAAATTCCGGCCATAAGGAGATGTTGATGTTTTCATTCCTTCCAAAGTAGTGGGTGCCATTTGCCCGCCGGTCATACCATATATTCCGTTATTAACGAAAATCATGGTCATGTTTTCGCCGCGATTGCAAGCATGAATAGTTTCAGCGGTTCCAATAGCAGCAAGGTCTCCATCGCCTTGATAGGTAAATACGAAGTGGTTCGGATAAAGGCGTTTAATGGCTGTAGCAACAGCCGGAGCACGTCCGTGCGCAGCCTCAATGCAGTCTACATCAAAATAGTTGTAAGCCAAAACGGCACAACCCACCGGCGCTACACCAATGGTTTTATCCTGAATATCCATCTCTTCAATTACTTCTGCAATCAAGCGATGAATCAGTCCGTGTCCACAGCCCGGGCAGTAGTGCATCACAGTGTTTGTGAGCACAGAACTCTTTTTGTAGACTAAATTTTCGGGTTTAATGATTTCTTCTTTTGTCATAATTATTATTTTTTAATTTTTATTATTGTTGATTACAGGGTCGTTGCGCGCAATGTCCCTACGGGTACTGATTTAAAAATTCTTTAATGCTTCTAAAATTTCGGTAGGAGAGTGCACCATGCCTCCAAAGCGTCCGTAGTGTTTAACAGGCACTTTACATTCAACAGCAAGTTTCACGTCTTCAATCATTTGTCCGGCGTTCATTTCCACGCTCAGGATACCTTTGGTTTTAGTTCCGATTTCGTGAATAATTTGTTTGGGGAATGGCCACAAGGTAATCGGGCGGATAAGTCCAACTTTAATTCCTTCTTCACGAGCCAATTGCAACACTTTCTGGCAAATGCGTGCTGATGAGCCATAAGCTACCAGTAGATATTCAGCGTCTTCGCATTGGAAAGTTTCATAACGAACTTCTTTCTCTTCACATTCTTTGTATTTGGCTTGCAAGCGCAGATTTACCTGTTCTTGCTTAACAGATTCCAACTGCAGAGAAGTGATAATATTATGCTCTCTGGTTTTAGGTTTTCCTGTGGCAGCCCAAGGGAAGGTTTCTGCAATATACTCGTTTGTCCAACGCGGTTTATATTCGCTCACTTCCACTTTTTCCATTACTTGCCCTATAATACCGTCGGAAAGGAGCATAACAGGGTTTCTGTATTTGAATGCCAAGTCGAAGCCGAGTTCTACAAAGTCGTACATTTCCTGAACGGAAGCAGGGGCTAAGGTAATTAATCGGTAGTCGCCGTGCCCTCCACCTTTAACCGACTGGAAATAGTCGGCTTGGGAGGGTTGTATGGTTCCCAAACCGGGTCCTCCGCGCACTACGTTCACACATAGAGCGGGCAGTTCGGCGCCGGCGATATAGGAGAGCCCTTCCTGCATGAGGCTCACGCCCGGGCTCGACGAGGTGGTCATCACTCTTTTGCCTGCTGCAGCACCGCCATACACCATGTTGATAGATGCCACTTCACTTTCTGCTTGCAGTACTACCATGCCGGTTTTGTTGTACGGTTCTTCAGCCATTAAGTGCTCCAAAATTTCTGATTGCGGTGTAATAGGATAGCCGAAGTAGCCATCGCAGCCGCAGCGAATTGCACCTTCGGCAACCGCTTCGTTTCCTTTCATTAATTTTAGTTCTTTCATAAAATTTATTAATGTTTAATTATTGATTTTTTTATTTGACAATTAATTTTTTAACCTCATTTTCAACCTTAACAATATAAAAACCTTTTGCTAGATTTGAGATGTCTATTTGAGTTTTTTCACTGTTGAGAGGTATTGATTTAATAAGCATCCCTTTCGCATCAAAAAATTGAGCAGAAATACCATGCATGTCAAAAACTGCAGAGGATACTGTTATTTCCAAAAAGTTATTTGCAGGATTTGGATATAAGTAAAAGGAAGTGTTATTTTTTTCAAACTCATTAATAGATATAGGGATATCTTTACTATAATTAAAAGTAACATGATCGTCAATTATTGTAATATTGGTAATGGCTAAATCGCAAACTATAGTTCCATCTGTTAAAAATGGCTTAACATCTGCATTTGCATGGAATTCTGTCCTATTGTCCGGACCGAAATGTGCTCTGCCTATGCTCCCATTATGAGAAGGAGAGTTTCCGCCAGGTCTAAAAATATATACCTCATCATAAATATCTTCATTAGGGTTATATCCTGCGTTTCCGTTCCAATTAGTATTAATTCTGTAAATAAGCAATCCTGTTCCTCTTGTATAGCATTTATCAAAAGGGTCATTTGCATTTCTATACTCCAACACAAAAAACTGATCGGGGTCGGAAGTCAGTATTTTATAGCTCAATGGCTCGATTCCGCTTCCAATAGAGTTAAGGGTGTATTCTCCGGGCTGAAAAATGGTAGGTTCATTCACCCAATTGCCATATTTCCATTTCATGTATGCGCCAGATTGTTGAGGTGGATTAGGGTTAGATTCCATAATATCCCATTGTCCAACCGGGCTAGGTCCGCTGGAAGAATAGTGATATAAATCGGGAAAACTTAATGTATGCTGCATTTCGTGGCTTAAAACCGCATTGTTAAAATATTGTGAACTACCTTCCAACATAAAGTTGTAATCAAAAACCCGCTTACCATGAATATAGACCTCTTCAGAAAACAAAGCCCAACGATGGGGCCAAAGTAATACAGCCCAAGCACCAACTCCACCTTTTACTACAAAACAGACATTGTCCACATACCCATCCTGGTTATAATCAAGTTCTAAATCTTCGGGCACATTATCGGCAATATATTCAATGGCTCTTTTCAATAATTGATGCTCACGCTCTGTGCGGTCTTCTTTATACCCTTCAGGATTGTTTTCTTCATGATAAGGTTGGTAATAACTTCTCGGATAAATATCCCGATACGATAAAATGGTATCTTCTTTAGGATCGGGATAAAAAAAAGAAGGAACTGTTAGTTTTCCGTAAGAAGTAATCTTGAAATAGTTACACATAGAATTAGCCCCCTCATCTTGATTATTATATATTTTCTCTACAGTTGAAAAAGGTTTGGTTATCTGTTCATCATCCCAAAAACGTATAAAGACAACTAAATTATTCAGGGTACCATGGTTCCTAACAGGATTTCTTAATCTTGGTATATCTTGATAATTAAACCACGCTGTTTTTCTTGCCTGATATTCTTCCGGAGATATGATAACGTTAGGTTGAAGCCCAACTTCAGACGGATTAACTGTGCCGGCAACAAATTGAGATGGAACAATTTGTGTCCCGGAATAGATCGCATACATGTAATAACCTTTACTATTTTGAATAATAGTATACCCCTCTTTGTCGTGAAGGTAGTTGAAAAATTCATCCCCGGAAGCATAACAATGTAAAATATTTCCATCAGGCTGTGCCAACGTTATGTGGATATTTTCTAAATACGCTGCATTAAGCCCTGTAAATGAAAAGATGAAAGCAATAAATAATGAGATGATGAGGTGGTTAGAGGATGAGGTGATATGATAAAGTGATGATATGCTGGTGTGAAGTTTTTGTTTATTCATGGTTTTAAATTTTAGCACGGTAAACTTTAATTATACCATCGGGGCAAATAACTGCGCAATTCGTACAACCAATACAGTCGTCATTAACTAATTCTAAGAAATTATATCCTTTCTTGTTTACTTTTTTAGATAAGGATATGCAATTATTTGGGCAGCCGGTAATACAAATGCCGCACCCTTTACAAAGTTCTGTGTCAATTACTAATGTTCCTTTAAATGCCATAGTTTCAATGTTTAATGTTAATAATTCAGGGTATTTTTTTTTATTATTTAAGGTGAAAATTTTAAGCGACGAAAATAGATATTTTATTTGATTTTTTAATTAGTCAAATATAAATTTAAAAACGCAACTAATTAAAAAAAAAATATTTTTGCAGTCTTAACAATTATTAACTTCTGTAAAAATTTTATTATGATTAATTACAAAAATATCGGTGACCATTCCTACGCATGGGATGTTATTATGCCTTACTATCGGTTTGCATTGGCAGATGCCTTCTTTAAAGAGTGTTTGGTTGTTGGCAGAGAAAATATTCCTCCGCCCGGATCCCCTATTTTCGTTATCGCAAATCATCAAAACAGTGTAAACGACGCACTGATGATTGTGAGTATGTTTAAAGATTATCGCCAGCCTGTTTCTCTTGCCCGCGGTGATTTTTTTATTAATAATACCGTGGCAAGAATCTTTCGTTTCTGGCGCGTAATGCCTACTTACAGAAAACGAGACGGGGGAAAATCGGATATTATGAAAAATCTCGAAACTTTTCAAATTGCCAGCGATATCCTAAGAAAAGGAGGCGTAATTGTAATGTTTCCCGAAGCCATGCACCAACAAGGACGATATCTGGGAACTTTCAAAAAAGGAGTGCCAAGGGTTTGTTTCAATGCTGAAGAAGAAGCCGACTTTGACCTCAACTTGCAAATTCTACCGGTAAATCTACATTACTCAAGCATTCACCATTTTAGAGAAAAAGTGCTCATTGAAGTAGGTAAACCCTTTGAAATTGAAGAGTTTTTTGAAACCTACAAGAATAATCCAAATGATGCCTATCTGCAATTTAACGAAAAAGCAAGAGATATTCTAAAATCAATGGTATTGCATATTGAAGATAAGGAAAACTATAAAGAATATGATTTTCTTCGTGAAATGATTCGGCAACACCGCATCAAAAATAATTATAAAAAATATAACTATTATGATGAATTTAAAGAAGAAAAAAAGGTTATTGCTGAAATAGATGCACTTAAAGAAAGTGAACCTGAAAAATTCACAGTATTAATATCGGAAACCAAAAAATACTCAGGATTGCTTAAAAATTTACAATTTAAAGACCTTTTGGTAAATAAAAAAATGTCAGGCTTGGGATTATTCGCAAAAACATTGCTGATGGTTTTATATTCTCCGGTTTTTCTTTTCGGTTTTATTAATAACTCCATTCCATGTGGAATTGCCAATTTATTGACAAGAAAGATTGCAGATAAAGTTTTTATCGGAACATTGCGCTTTTTGCTCGGGTTTTTGTTATTCCCCTTCTGGTATATAGGAATTTTAATTGCTGCCTCAGTACTATCAGGCAGTTTTATTATTGGACTTTCCTACACCGTATTGGCATTTGTTTCTTTATTTCCGTTTTATAGTTACAGAGTTAATACATTAAAACTTTGGCATACATGGAGATATTATTTCAAAAGAAAGAGCCTTGAAGTAAAACAACTTAAAGAGTTAAAAGAAAAGATTTTATTATTTTTTGAGGGTGGCGGGAACGAGAGTTGAACTCGTGACCTCCGGGTTATGAATCCGACGCTCTAACCATCTGAGCTACCCCGCCGTTTTTGGACGGCAAAAATATATTATTTTTGCAGAAATTTTTATGTTATGAAAATCCCCGCATCAGAATTACCATTACAGCCCAACGGTGCTATCTATCACCTTGGTATTCACACCGAAAATCTATCCGATAAGATTATTTTAGTTGGAGACCCCGGTCGCGTGGAAACTATCTCCGCCAAATTTGATACCGTTGAATTTACACATTCTCATCGGGAACTAACCACCCATACAGGCTGCTATAAAGGCAAAAGAATCTCTGTTATCTCTACCGGCATGGGAACAGACAATATTGATATTGTCTTGACGGAATTAGACGCTTTGGCAAATGTAGACCTCCAAAAAATGGAGCAAAAACAGGAGCATAAAACTCTTACAATGGTGCGCATCGGCACTTGCGGCGCTATTCAGGAAGATATTCCGGTGGGGTCGTATATTGCCTCAAAAAAAGGGTTTGGATTTGATGGATTATTGCAGTTTTATGAACACAATTCACAGGAATATGATGACCTTGTAGCACATTTTGTAGCCTCTACTGGCTGGGGCGAACGATTGCCATACCCCTATTGCTATCCTGCCGACCAAACACTATTGGATACCATTGCCTTTGATATGGTGCACGGCATTACGGCAAGTGCTCCTGGTTTCTTTGGTCCGCAAGGCAGATATGTGCGCGCCTCATTGGCATTTCCACACCTGAATGAGAAAATTGAAGATTTTGAATATCTAAACCAACGAATTACAAATTTAGAGATGGAATGTTCCGCCATTTATGGATTGGGAAATCTGCTCGGACATAAAACCTTAACCGTTTGTCTCGCCATTGCCAACCGCGTAACCCACCAGTTTTTAAAAGAGTATAGTAAAGAAATGGACACACTAATTTCCAAAGTTTTAGATAGAATATAATTAAGAATTGACAATTAATCATTAATCATTAACCATTAACCACTAATGAAAGATATTACCCTTTTAATTTTAGCTGCAGGGATGGGAAGCCGCTACGGTGGAATGAAACAGTTGGATGAGTTGGGACCCAACGGAGAAACAATCATGGATTACTCTATAGATGATGCTATTGCGGCAGGTTTTACCAAAGTGGTTTTCGTGATTAGAAAGAGTATGCAAGAGGCTTTCGAACTCCGGATATTATCGAAATATAAAGATAAAATAGTGTGCGAATGTGTATATCAAGAACTGGATATGCTACCTGAAGGATTTCAAAAACATCCTGAAAGAGAGAAGCCATACGGCACGGCACACGCTATTCTTGTTGCTAAAGATACCATAAATGAACCGTTTGCCGTAATCAACGCCGACGATTTTTATAGCAAAAAAGCCTTTCTTGCTATGGCTGATTTTTTACGACAACCGCAGCACAGCGAAAAACCGGTGTTTTCCATGATTGGCTATCAACTCAAAAATACCTTGTCGGAGCATGGCATTGTTTCACGCGGCGTTTGTAAAGCAAATGAAAACAACGAGTTAGTCTCTATTACAGAAATGACTAAAATTCAACAAGAAGAAAATATCATTTATAATACTGATGAAAAGGGTAGGGGAGTGCTTACAGGGAATGAGCCTGTTTCTATGAATTTTTGGGGTTTTACTCCCTACTTCTTCACTTGTTTAAACGTTCTTTTTATTCAATTTTTGAAAGAAAACAATGATAATCCTAAATCGGAATTTCCCATTCCTGAGGTTATTAACCATTTTATAACAAGTAGTTTAGCTGTTATAAAGATTATTGATTGCGATGCAGAATGGTTTGGAGTAACCCATCAAGAGGATAGAGATTGGGTGAGGAGGAAGTTATTTTAGATTTCTATAATTTTAATAAGTAATAGGCTGCTGTAGTGTAAAAATCCTGAAGGTGAGGAATTTGGAGAATCTTTGGTAATCTACGTGGTTTAAGTCCAAATTTTATATGATAATTTGGATTTATTAGCCAGTGTGTTTTTTGAATTATGGCATATTTTTCTCTGCGGATTATTTTTTGAAACCGTCTGATACTGATACCAGTTTTAGCAATATTGAAAAGTCCTGCGATTTCGCTTTCCGATGCTCCAAAAGTTTTGAGGATGAGTCTATAAAATGGCTTCGGCAGAATGTGCATATAAGGGGTGTGACTGAGCCATTTTTTACGACAGATTTGCTGATGACCGCCAAAAGGCATTCTCCATGGTGGAAAAGCAAAAAAAACGACTCCATTGGGAGAGATGAAGTTTTTAAGATGTTTCATGAAAGATTCCTGATTAGGAATATGTTCAATAACATCGCGTAAGAAAATGATATCAAAGGTGCCTCCAATTTCATCGGGAACTACATCATAAATATCTTTATTTAATAGTTGTAAATGCGATTTTAAAGGATTTGCATCATAGAATTTCAAGGCGTTATTATAATTTTTCTCTGTTAATTCCACTCCGCAAGACATAAATCCGGCTTCAAGAAAAGGAATAAGATTACCTCCTTCTCCACATCCAATTTCAAGTACCCGAAGCTGTTTCTCAGAGACGGATAATTTTTCCGAAATATTATGCATGATATAGGGCAAAACATAGGCTCTAGTAGATTCACTTTGTTCATTAAAATATTGCGCTCTATTTATATGTCTTTCTTGCATTTTAAACTATTAATGTAATAAAACATAGCAACCATACACCTTTTTCATAAGAAAAAGTAAGTAAGATAACAAAAATACACTATTTTTGTAAATACAAGTTGTTTTTAATAAATAAGATTAAATCTTAGCTAGATAATTTTTATTTTACACAATTAAGTTTTAAAAAAATATTTACCACTTCTTTATTTTACACAAAGTAGTAGCAAACACGATTAAGTAAGTATATCCGGGCAACATTACACAATATGCCCAACGAACGCCGAAATAATCGGAGGTAATACCAAATAGTAGAGGCAAAATAGCACCACCCGCAATACCCATGATTAAAAAGGCAGAAGCTAATTTAGTGTGTTTTCCCAAGTTGTGGATGGACAGAGGCCAAATGGCAGGCCACATAATAGCATGGGCAAAACTTAAACCGATAATAGCGTAAACCGAACTCTTTCCGGTAGTGCAAAGTGCTACAATGAGCAACGCTAACCCAAAAAAACTGTTAATAATTAAAGAGGTTCGTTGCGAAATAACTTTCGGCACCAATCCTATTCCAACCACATATCCAACCACCAAAGCCGATAATGCCGCCACAGGATAATATTTTGAAATATCGGTAGGAATCTGTAAGTTGTTGGCATAAACAATCAAATAATCAATAGCCACCACCTCAACGCCCACATAGAAGAAGATAGCCGCAACGCCGAACCACAAGTAGGGATAGGCAAAGATTGAATGATGTATGGCTTTTGTGTCTTCTTGTTTCTCTTCATAAATTTCAGGAAGTTTGGCGGTTTTGATAAACAACACTAATCCTATCAACACCGTAGCCATAATCAAATAGGGGAAAATGACGCTGGCAGAAAGTTGCTGCAATATTTTTTCACGTAATGCAGCATTAGTAATGGAATCAAAGTTCACTAAAAGATGCTCTGTGCTTGCGAACAGTGCTGAGAAGAGCACTAACACGCCAATCATGCCGGCAATTTTGTTGCAAATTCCCATGATGCTAATGCGTTGTGCTGCAGATTCTATAGGACCAACAATGGTAACGTATGGATTAGTGGCGGTTTGCAACAACGCCAACCCCGTACCTTGCGTAAACAGTCCAATTAGGAACAACAGGTAGTTGCGGTCTATTGCCGCTGGAATGAACACTAACGAGCCCACAGCCATAACAATCAATCCTAAAGCCATTCCGTTGGTAAACCCTATCCGTTTTAGGATCGCAGAGGAAGGAATTGCCATCACAAAATAGGAGATATAGAAAGCAAACGGCACTAACGAGGCTTTCGAATCGGAAAGTTCGCAAGCGGTTTTCAAAAACGGTATCAATACGCTGTTTAGCCACGTAACAAATCCGAACACAAAGAAGAGCGCGCCGATGATGAAGATGCTGAAAGAGCTGTTCTTTTGCATAATTTAAAGTTTAAAGTTTAAAGTTATTCTTTTATCTTATTATCATCTAATTATCCAATCACCTAATCACCTAATCATCTAATCATCTAGTCAATCCTCTCCGCTCCCATATATCCGTGCAACGCCTTTGGTATGAGTATTCCGGAATCGGTTTGGTTGTTTTCCAACAGGGCTGCCATGATGCGTGGGAGGGCTAAAGCGCTGCCGTTTAAGGTGTGTGCCAAGCGTGTTTTCCCGTTTTCATCTTTAAAACGCAGTTTCATGCGGTTTGCCTGAAATGCCTCGAAGTTGGAAACTGAACTTACTTCCAACCACCGTTGCTGGGCTTTTGAAAACACTTCCATATCGTAAGTTAGTGCTGAAGTAAAACTCATATCACCGCCGCAAAGTTTTACTACTCTAAATGGCAATTCTAATTGTTGCAAGAGCGACATTACATATATTCTCATCTCTTCTAACGCTTGATACGACCTGTCTGGATGTTGAATTTGCACAATTTCCACTTTGTCGAACTGATGTAGGCGGTTTAGTCCGCGTACATCTTTTCCGTAAGAGCCGGCTTCGCGGCGAAAGCATGCCGAATAGGCACAGAGTTTTATCGGGAAATCGGACTCTTTTAAAATCACATCGCGGTAAATATTGGTAACGGGAACTTCTGCCGTAGGAATCAAGTAAAAATCGTCTAACCCAACATGATACATTTGCGCATCTTTATCAGGGAGTTGTCCGGTAGCATACGCCGAATCTTTGTTTACCATGTAGGGCGGTTGAATTTCGGTGTAGAGGTTTTTTACGGCAGAGTCTAAAAAAAAGTTGATGAGCGCACGTTGCAAGCGTGCCCCTTTTCCTTTGTAAACGGGAAAACCTGCACCCGTAATTTTTGTGCCCAAGTCGAAATCAATAATATCAAACTTTTTAACTAAATCCCAGTGCGACAAAGCATTTTCCATCGGTGTAGCATCTCCTTCCGCATAAACAATTTCGTTATCTTCCTCGCTTTTTCCGGTGGGAACACTTTCGTGCGGCAGGTTCGGCATAAGCACCATCAACTCCAAAATAGCACTCTCTTTGGCAGCCAATAGTTCTTGTTTCTCTTTTTCTTCTACTTTTAAACGTGCAATATCTTCCTTTGCCTGATTTGTCTCACTTGTTTTTCCTGTTTTAAACAGCATACCAATCTCTTTCGAAAGATTGTTTTGCACCATCAAATTGTCATCTAACGACTTCTTAAGATTTCTAATTTCTACATCTAAAGCCAGCACGTCACTAACGATTCGTCTGGCTTCAAAATTTTTAACTTTCAGTCTTTCAACAACAAAATCGAGGTCGTCCCGTAGGGTTTGAATATGGAGCATACTATTTTACAATTAGCCGGCAAATGTATAGAAAAAACATTAACCACTACTCCATCACACACCGAACGCTTATCGCATTCGTTAGTTTAATCGGCACAATCTCAATCTGATTGCAGTAGCAGGTTAGTCGGGCGGCAAGGCAACTTGTCTCCGTGGGCGCATCTGCCGACCAGTATGCCGTGTAGCCGTACAGGTCTTCAAAACGCTTGATGTTGCTGTTGTAATAGCCCGCTCCACGACTCTCCATGCCGGCGCTGTTGGTGTTGCTGTTGGGTTGTAACCAGAAATCAGGATCTTTCAAAGTTTCTACGGCATAGAGATTCAGCGATGCCAACTCTGTGGAGGTGGGCAAACGCCATCCATTAGGACAGATCCCTTGAACAGACCGTGTTACTTTCGCAGCAGAATACCAGTCGTAGAGCAAGCCAAAGTCGGATTCGTTTTGCGCTACATCAGGATATTGTGCGTGATTGTACGGTTGGGCAAACGGAATCTCGCTGCCATCCGCATATTTCGTGCTGCGG
>Ga0123353_10003229_pt1 | contig 20542 bp, 12 predicted proteins | sample TergutLab28metaG_3_FD_92763 | JGI IMG/M metagenome (GOLD analysis project Ga0123353, IMG submission 92763) | Labiotermes labralis P3 segment gut microbial communities from Petit-Saut dam, French Guiana - Lab288 P3 | ecosystem: Host-associated > Arthropoda: Insects > Digestive system > Gut ... | reverse complement strand
TGAGATTATACTGAGATGCACGGTCAGCAAAACATTATACTGAGATGCACGGTCAGCAAAACATCAAAATACTTAATTGACGCATTAAAAGAAATAATTCTATTAAGCTGGTTGCGCGGCTGAAATCCAAGCTCGTCTGCATTAATCAAACTGTATAAATTAACCGACTGCATAAAAGTCTAATGGCTTAAATAAATTTGCACATAATTCATGAAAATTCATAGGTACGTAAATACTGCAGTGTGAGGGTTATTTGCCTATCCGTCACTCTCATTCCGTGGTTTCGGTTCTCATGTACGCCGTGAAAGAATTTCCAACCTGCAGTACAGAGTTGTCAGAGAAGTTGCCGCATAAGAACGGCGAAGGTCTGTATGCAGTAACGAGGTCGTATTGTGAATATAGCGTCCGAGCAGGCCACAAAACTACTGCATTTCATGAAGCATGCTAATGTTATACAGAATATGTACAAAGTGTGCTGAATGAGGTTCTTTATATTTGAAGCCAAGATTATTGTGGAAATTCTAGTAACATTTAAGATTACGTTAAACGAACAAAGGACTGAAGGTAATACTTAGCCAACCGGAGGACTCGAGAAGTAATGAAAGAAATTTATAATGATGTTATTCGTGACTATTATGGAATTTGTAAACTGGATGTTTCTTACAGTGACACAACTTGTATAACAAACATGGCTCTTAAATAACGTCGCGCACTTGGTATAAGAGGCGTGTCTCTTATCAGGCGCATTGTGGGTAAAACAGACGTGTCCCCCACCATGCAGCACGGTTGATTTTACACGTGTGTCAGGTGGTATGACAAGCTTGTCTTTCAAATTTCCTAAAATTAGTGACGCTATTTCCCACAAAGGCACTTGCTTCTCTACTCGGTGTTCACGAATATTTCACTGAATGCACACATTATAGAGGGTTGTTTGACCGTGCATCTTCCTCATGAATTAACTTGAAATGCCAACTTGATGCAACTAGGTAATTTTATTAATATATTCTTAGCTCGACATGTTTCGGGTACATACGTCCATCATTAGGAGCTTTAGATGTTGAGTTGCAGCATATGATTTTCTGTACCGAGTTTGTGGATGGGTGGTGGTCTTGAGAGCCGCTGCATAGGTCGTGTGTACGGTGCGGATGGTGAAGTGCGTCGCACGGCACCATCCGCACTGTACACCCAGCGGCTATCAGGACCACCACCCAACCAAAAACTCGGTGCAGAAAACCATATGCTGCAACTCAACATCTAAAGCTCCTAATGATGGACGTATGTACCCGAAACATGTCGAGCTAAGAATATATTAATAAAATTACCTTGTTGCATTAAGTTGGCATTTCAAGTTATTGCACAACTAATAAACTGCACAATAAAGCAACTTAAATATAATTATATAACTTTTTGTAGACCAAATTATTTTAGGTTGGTACGGGATCCATTGTGCTACAAGGTCCAAGGTATTTCATCCGTACAAATCTTACACAAAATTCGAAGTGGGAAATATAGTCCCAATGATTGATCACAGACAGAAAACTCTTCGAAACACTTGAGTTCTTAGTGTTGAACATATGTTGGAAAAAGTTCGGTGGAAACTAGATACATCAGTAGCACACACAAAGTGTGCTTGAGTGCCAAGTTGCAGTCTTATTCAGACTTTATCTACTTGTGCACAGTGTCACTTTAACACACTTTTCAATGAAAAAAGATCATACTGAATTGAGCAGCAACAAAATCGACGTAGTTGTCACAGTGTTGCTGGGTCACACAAGCCAGAAGTAACACACCAACCGTTTATAAACAACGTCCTTCACGGGCCCGCGATATTTCGGCAAAATTTTCACATCTTCATGGATATACAGAGTGATCAAAACGTCTCTGCGCACCTGACGATTACAATACAAAAAAACGCAAAAATACAGTATTTTAAACAGTTTCAATCATTTGCCATTTTTTTCTCGGAGACTCTCAACTCCCATCATTACTGCGACGACATTGTGCATCCCTTCATTGTGCAATTGAAAGAAGATGAAATTGACAAGGCCTGCTTTCAGCAGGATGGCGCTACGACTCATACAGCGCATATGTCTATGGCACTCTTGGACGACGTGTTTGCGGACAGAACCTTTTCTAAAACCATTTGGCCCCCAAGATCTCCGGATCTTTCTCCGCCCCATTTTTTTCTCTGAGTTACGATGAAAAACTCAATGTATTCGAACATTCCCCACACAACTGATGATTTGAAGGCGGCCATCACAAAATAAATTCGAGAACACAGTTCGGCGTGTCAATAAATGTGTAGAGACTGGCGGGGGACACTTTGAACATTACCTGTAACTTTCTGTGTTGTAGTCATCAGGTACACAGAGACTTTTTGATCACCCTCTATAACTAGTTGCAAGCTAGTAACATTTTACAACTTAATATGCGCCCCACGGTAGAAGATAAAGTGCAATATACATATACTTTACGTTACTAGTAACTACCGATTTTTTTTTTCGTGTTACTATTATCGTCTTCTTCATGGCGTTCAATATAAGAGGCAAGAAATTAAATTTCTTTCCTACTCCTTTCAAACCCCGCGTTTGGCGTGAAGAACTTCCTTACGAGCATCAGACTCTCTTTTGTCATTAAATTATAGACCTGTATATTATCACTAATTCCAGCCTGATTGCGACAAAGGGGCCAATACATATTTTTCATGGCTCGACATTCTTAGTGTGCGTAGTCCTCACCTGTGAGGTTCTTTCAACTACACTCAGACACACCACAGTCGGCAGGACACCTCCGTACGAATGATTGGACCGTCGAAGAGAGCTCTACCTGACAACACTCACACTCACAACAGACTGACATCCATGCCCACGGCTGGATTCGAACCTGGAATTCCAGCAAACAAGCGACCTTAGACAAACACCTTAAAACCCGCGGGCACTGGGATCGGCCACAGGCCAATGCTGGGAACTAATAATGTGGTAATTATGGCCGACTTTAAATTGCAGCAAATATATTCAGTTTAGTCGAGATTTTTGGCAATATTCATTTGTCAGGAAGGATGCATTGCAGCTACCGATGTTCCGGATGGGATTCGGAGATCATACAACGCCTCAGTTTCTCGTTACTTACAGATGTGTACGTAAAGTTATCGCATTATAATTCCTGTCTGTCCATCTGTACGTTTCACCTCTGGTAGCGCGCAACATGTGTATTCATTAGATGTGACTCTCGTGTCTCTGGTCAACACCGATAGCTGGAGGCCAGTTTAGTTTATTCGTATTGTTTCAACCCAATTAACAGCACGAAGCTGAAATATAAATTTAGCTTTGGCTGTCGTTTGTTTTCAAAAGTGTCACTTCGTGAAATAAGTGTTTGAAACACTTATTTCGTCCAAATAAACACAATAATTTCATTCTAGGTGCTTTACAATGTGACTAATGTTTAACGATGTGCAAGGAAATGCGATTTTTGACTATAACGTTATGTGGTCCCTGTATCTCAGTATTGCAATTAACACTGCAAAATTATGTATTACTTGTAATGGAATTATGTCTGCAATAAACGAATTTCAAGTCGAATGTGTTTATTTTTTACTTCAAAAAGTACATTTTGCAAATCTGTGACTTGAAAATTAAGATCGCTTGTTCACTCTTTTTGCTTTCAGGCCCAGGCCTACTAGTGCCTAAGTTGTACACAAACATAGTGATTTTAATATAAACGTGATGGTGTGGATCATTCGAACTGAAAAGTGTTATAATTTAAAGCCACAGAAACCAATTCTGTATTTACTGTAAACTATTTATTCAGACTGTGTTCCATTCTTATGGTACAAAGTAAAATCCCGTGCTGTTGCGAGAGATATGAACTGTGCTTTTACCCAACACCTAGCGGTTGACCAACTAATCAGCGCGGAGTCGAAGTTATAAATAGCCTGCGTTGGCATTGCTTATGTATCTGTCGTGAGTGTGGCTGGTATTCTGATCTAGTACGCGTAGGGGTGGCGCGCTGAGCAAGCCGAAATCTCCCCCCCCCCCTCCTTTCCCCTCGCAAAGTAGAGCACGCCGGAGTAATTCAATCCCGAGGCATGGGGCCCAGTCTCAGCCGAGCCATATAAGTAACTGACTTCCTGGGATCCCTCCGCTTTCTGTTCGTTCGTTCCAAGCTTTCGCGACCCGCACATTTCGATCCATGGCGAGTGGTCGGGCCGATAATCCGCGTAGCCAAGAGCCTACGCCGTCTGCACACGCAGCTCATAACTCCGGAAATGCACCGCTCCAAGCAGTAGCCATATCGTATTCTAATTTAGCAGATATCGGTCCCCATTATGTTTCAAACAATGTAAATGGGACCGCTACACTGTCAAAAACGGAAGCCAAAAACTTGTGTAGCATCAGAATTATTAGTTCAGTCGGTCATGTGGCTGGGCTTACTTTCCGCTCGGTCCATTTCAATTGATACTGAACAAGCGTTTCTACTATAGAATTTCAATATGGATTATCGAATCGATTAAAGCAAGGAGGCTAAAATGGGTTGGATGGACAACGTACAGCAGAGAAGGGACGTGCATACAAATTTTTAAACTGTAACTTTGAAGGAAAGGGACAGACTCCGGAAATGTACTTGGACTTGAGAGAAAAATATGGAACTGGATCTTAAAGGAACAGACATGACTGTGTGTATCAGATTTATCTCCCTCAGGACAAAATCTAGTCTTCTGAGCAAGATAATGAAAATGTGCATCTCACAAATGGGGTGGCGACTCTTGATTACTTACCAACGAGTGTTGTATTCTTAACAGGAGATACGGCTGCATAGAGTTAATTATGGGGTACGAAATTCTAAAGTTGATATGGTCCATATTCAGTGCATTAATCAAATTAATACAATGTTAATAACAACAAACGCACAATAACATTTTAATGCAGATTAATTACAAGGTATCCACCAACATGTTTCGGCAACTTATGTGACCTTCTTCAGGGAGGTACAAGCAATTCTAAAATTACAATTACAAAAGTTTCAAAACCATTTCACCATTCTGTGATTATGTGTTTAGTTCCATTGGTCTAATGGCTTTGACACTTTTGTAACTGTAATTGCATTCTGTTTGGACCTCCCTGAAGATGGCCACACAAGTGGCCGAAACATGCTGGAGGATACCTTCTAATTAAACTGCATCACAATATTATCGTGCATTTGTTAGTGTTAATACGATATTCATAAGAAATTCTCGTTAATTCCAAACATTCTCTGACACTTTAAAGTTACATTTTCGCGATCGTTTTCACTGACGAAGACAGCAAGCACCATATGGTATGAATGACTACCATGCCCCACCCAAAGAAACAAACGCTAGGGCAATAGTTTACTTTCACATAAATCATGGTTTCTTTTATCCCATACTTCGTTTCCCGTTCGATGCTAAACAGCCAAATCCCATGAAGAGCACCATTAAGTAAACCAATAAAGAAAGCACAAGAGTGTTTGTGTATTACTGACCCAGTGTCACAGTAGATACTGGAGCGATGTTCCACCCGCCATGTATCTCCACTCTCTTCAGAAGTGTTCGCATCCTGAATCGCAACTGAGTATTCTCTTAAGTTCAAGCACCATTTAATTGATCACAGATTTCTCAGGCTTTGATCCAAATCTCCCGTCATGTCCTCGCGCCTCTTTATCAGTGGTTCAGCACCTGCACGAAGCTTGTCAACTGTTCAACCTCGACATTGCAATCCCCAGTCCATCCGTACAAACACGTTCAGAGTTCTCAAAGCATTGCGACTTGTGCAGGAAAGGAAGCAACAGAACACACACAATGTTGTCATCAGTTCTATCTGGTGATACACAGACCGATGTGTCATTCTGTCGCTGTAATCTAGAAGGAATATAATGCGTAATCAAACCATATTTCTTTTATATATCAAGTGCCTTTTATTGACGAAAAGAGGGAATCGATTTCCGCGGTAAATTATTTTTTTCTGTCGCATTCCCCCTAAATTCTATTATTCGCAATTAGCAAAACGTTATTATGTAACTTAAGATAAAAGTTACATAAATCAAGCAAAAGCCATTATAATTATGACATGTGGATGTGTGTATAATGAATAACTAGCATGAGACAGATCATAAACAGGTATAAAATTTTGTTGAGTGAAACTCCTATGGAATGAATGCATGAAAGAATGAAAGTGAAGTGAATTTAACCTGCCCAGGATGGAACCTGTTATGGTGTCAATGTGAGCACGTTAATAAACTTTATGGTTTCAGGTATGTGGGCAATTTCCTGACCAGCTGATTAACCATCAACTTCTCACGGAATTCGCTTCATTATGAACAGAATAGGCCCTAAGTTCAGTAGGCTTTCAGCCAATTATAGTGAACGCCGGTCACTACATTGGCAAACTGAATTTCAACCAGCCACATAAGGATGTATTAGGAGATTTTTAAAACCGTTTCTGGCAAAGTACTTTAATTTTCATTAAAAGTGTTTTGTTGTGGTCAGTTTTTGAATGGTTAGATTAGAATTCGCATATTCGCCGGATGTTTGAAGCTGTTCTCTTGGTAACGAGCTAGCAGCTGGATACGTCTGACCGACCGCACTGAGGGACAAATGTGAACTTGAGGTGCTCTCTGACAAACAGATAACAGCCCAAAAACTCCTGAGAGCGCACAAAATCTCGCTTATTACTTTTTTTTTATATTTAGCAGTTCGTCTTTTACAGCTGTTACGCTTTCGCCTCACTTCCATTCATATGTTTTTCACTTTTGGGTTGAAAATGATCCCGCATGTGCAGCGCGTAATTTCAGAAAGACAGTGATATGATTCTCACGTTTTTGGTATGATTGTTTAGAAATTCTGGGGAAATGGAGTACCAGAACACCCTACAGCGACTTGGCTACGGGGTGGATGACCGAGGAATCGTGGTTCTATTCCCGGCAGAAGCAATATATATCCTCTTTTCTGGAACATCCAAGCCGCGTCTAGGGTCCGCCAAGCCATCCGTTTATTAGAAACCGGTGACTCTTTTCCCGGAAGTAAAGCACACTTGGCATGAATCTGACCAATGACCCCGTCTAACGCCGGGGGGGGGGGGTTAGAATGCGTGAAGATGTACCGCCTTTCATTATATGAATTTAATGGTCTGCACAGGAGGAATCTTTACATTATTTACTTTAGAACGTGACCTCATACCGTATTCTGAGACTTTAATTATGGCATTGTTATAATATTGACAAGTTTCAGGACTTTGTAGCCACCAAACAATTCAATGTTTCTTCCTTCCTTTCTTAGTCTGATTTCTTCTACCTAGTCATTGTAGGTGTAGTGCTATTATTGTACCTGATCACACTCAATGATACACACACACACACACACACACACACACACACATACACACACTCGGTAGGATTCCTCTGGAGGAGCTATCTATCCCTTGCAAGGAACGATAAATCAATCGCTTTATGTAAATAGGCGATTGTACAGTAACAGCTGCACACAAGACTGTGTATTCAGCTATTTAAACCAGAACAGAACCATATAAGTTATTGTACTTGATTAAAATTTCATTTTCCAACCATGTGCTCTAAGCATGTAGCAAGCAGTTTTATCCTGAACACATATACTTGCTGTAAGGGACGTTGGTTTCTTTCGATATTGTCATCAAACAAAATGTAAACTGGCATTCACCCAGTTTCCCCCGTCCACCACACGTGTCCAATTTCTTGTTCTTTAAATAACAAAATTTTCCACACTCCACACGCCTTGATGTTCGTTTCCCATCCACATCCACTTCGGCTTCTGTTGGTGGGATTTTGTTCTGAGAGCGCTGACCACACGTCGAAGTATTCTGAATTCACCCAAAGACATCTGATGTTTTTACTAGCCTTAGTCCTAATTTTGCAATCGTTTAATTTACATTGGGCCTAGGTGGAGTAATGAAGAATTTAGATTCAAGGAAGGTGTACAAATTCTTCTCTACGCCACCCCATGCTGAGGCTGTGGGTCTACTTTAAGTCCCAGTCATTGGGAACGAGCAGACCTTTGGCACAGGTGTAACAGCTAACATGTGAAGCTAACCGGACATACACATTTAAGGTCGATATAAGAAATAGGCTGGGATATAATTCCTCCGCCTCGATATGTTTGTACACAAAGATACCTAAGCACAGGAATAGCTTTACCTTTTACGTTAGCATAACAGGAAATATTAGATCGAAGCTATGGGATGTTATTCATTTAATTAGCATATATTAATCTAGATCCTTGCAAATGTCTCTTGTCAAGTATGAAATTTTCTATACGTCATCAAAGCAAAGTATTTTATCTTCCTTCCAGAATAAAAATCGGAAATAAGAAATGCTGCAGGTTTTAAACAAGAACAAGCACCGTTCCAAACTGCCCTGCCTATCACTACAACAAAATTGCTCCTTCCTAAGATGACAGGCACAATATTATGAACCTCAATAACAAAGAATTTTTGTGTATTACACATACAGTCGAACACAACTATATTTCACCTAGTAGTACAGTAGGTGTACAACTACATGTTTTGGCCCTATATGTTGACCATCTTCAGGTTGTGATTTAACTTACAGAGCAGCTATACAAGATGTGTGGGGTAGCTCTGTAAGTTAAATCACAACCTGAAGATGGCCAACATATAGGGCCGAAACATGTAGTTGTATACCTACTGTACTACTAGGTGAAATATAGTTGTGTTCGACTGTATGTGTAATACACAAAAATTCTGTGTTACTGAGCCAACACAACGGGGATGACGCACCTCAAAATTATGAACCCCAATTCCTGGTTTCATATTTTAATATTTTAAAGAATCGACATTAAACACCTGTATAATATATAACAGCTGATCCATTCAGCCACAAATACACAACAGCATTATGTAAGATACATGTCGAAACGTACGAAGATGCCAACATGAGTGCCGAACACCTTAATTACCTAATATTTTTCATCTAAATATGACGTTTCGACGAAGTTTAATTAAAGTTCTCATGATAACGGAAAATGAAGGATGCGTAAGCTAAAAAATATCTGCCTTCAAAAATTTATTAAATAATTAGCCACACAGGAATTGTCCTAATAAGACTAACTAACTCCATGCAGCAGCGTCCTTCCTGAAAAGCTAACAGTTCTTCGGCTAGCCAAGAAATTCCCCGCATTTTGTGGAGCCCAAAGGTGTGTGAATAAGAACCCTTCGAAATTAATATGCCTGTGTGTTTTAAGTCTCAAAAATGTAGTTACGAGTGCCGACATTAGAGTAGAAGACGAAATATTAACCAAGTTCAGTGTAATATCTGCTGCATATTCCAGCTATTTCACCCTCGAAAGCACAGAAAATGACGCATATGAAACGATTCCAAAGATAAACGCACAGAAATAGGTTAGGCACATTTCCGTACAAAGACACAAACCTGAATAATATTTAGATTACATGAATTGCATAAAGAACGAACAAAATCCGCCATTACCTGTCTTTAGTCTTCTCCCACGAAATACGTTGTTTGGGTCTGAAGAACTCTCTCACTGAAGCGAAAGAAATATGAATTCGAATCAGAAGATTCCGATTTAAAAAGTTGAATGGCCTTTCTATTTTAGAAAGGGACGACAAGGGTGTAAGGTGGAATGACATCATCAACAGATTTAGCAGTCCCGAAGAATTTAGTTGGCCACATTCCTACATGCTCGAATTCAGGATTATCGCCTCTGTCTTCCTTAACCGATTTTGGTGGCTAAATTATAAAACTTTCCTTCCATTACACAGGAGACTGCTGGCCAAAAATCTCTAGTTTCCTTCCGCACTTGTATTGTCTCTCACCGACAGCAAAATGTTCTACGACACTGACACAATTGGAAACACCAGTTAGTTGTACTTATCACAGCAGTAACCAACAAATACAGTACTTGTGTTTGTAAGGTACAGAACGAAGTTCGAATCTCGACTTGGCTACCTGTTGTCCTAACCAAATATTCTTTTGGATTTCCTCAGTCTCGGCGAAAGAATGTTAGGGTAATACAGGGTTATTCGAAGTGATTGTCGGGGTTTTAACAACCTGTCATACACAATACACTTGAAATAGGACTATATGTATTTTTTATTTAATAAAACAACATTCCAAGTTTTTGTTACATACCTTAAAGGTGCTCTACATTTTCTATTAAATAAAAAAAAAATACATACAATCCTATCTCAAGTGTATTGTGTATGACAAGTTGTTAAAACCCCGACAATCATTTCGAATAACCCTGTATTTTGAAACAGGCCACGGCCGAGCTGTTTCTCAAAATTCCAATCCCACAGCACTTAAAACCATTAGATGTTACATTATGATGATAATTTATATCTTCTACTTGCAATTCTTACGGCGTTTACTGTGACGAATAGCTCTGTCAACTGGCATGTGACGCCGTGTAGTCTGTTGTAAATTTACCAGCAGTTTAGATGCACATAATTTTCCCCTCTTCAGGCTAAACACTGCTACATTCCAGGAGACAGGATTTTTCAGGATTTAAAATCAGTGCTAGTCGACCTACAATTACTAGAATAACCGCAAAAAAATATGTCCTAATGCGTTAACTCACGGCAAGTATATGCTGTCAGTGTCTCTGTCAAATAGCGTCGACGAAAATCTATTGCATATTTGTGTGCTCAGTAACACAACGGCGAGCAGTTCTCTCGTTTCCGTACACTCCACAGTCATGACTACGTATTTTCAACAATACAGACAATGTATGTACAACGTAACACTGGGGCGAGTTCGTGCAACCATTGTTGTAGTGGAAAAGCAATAAGTATTACATGTTATGAGTGTGTGTTTGTAGCCTTAGGTATCTAGTATGCAATTCGAATGCGCCATATTGTCATCTGTGGCCTGTCCGGTTCTACTATATATATATTTTTTTTTTGCATTATCTTACACACGGCACGATTTTCGAAAGAAAAAAAAAGTTACTGAACACAAAATGTGTGTTCTGATTTTCTCTACAACTTTTGTCTGAACCATTTTTCATGCTAAGTAGAATTGAGCGAGATATGATAAAAAATGTGTATTAGTACTCATGTAAGGTGCCCTTTATTCTCGTGCGAATTTAATGAAATTTGAAATTTCTCTGCATATTTTCGAAAAACACACAAATGTAAAATTTCATGGAAATCCGTCCAGTGGGAGCCGAGTTGTTCCATACCGACAAACGGACTGACAGACATGACGACGCTAATAGTGGCTTTTCACAATTTTGCGAACGTGCCTAAAAACAAATTATTTTACAGCTGTTTGTCCCTCGTCCCCATAAGCTGCATTAAACGTATGATCCGCCATCTTTCGTGAAATTTACGTTCACATTTCCTGCTTTGTAATTGAATGAGTTTCAGGAAACATCGTTGGTTCATTCCTTCTTGTTAGAAGAAATACTCGGATTGCACACGTGCAGGGCGTCTGTTAGCCTTTTGCAGCCTGCAGCGTGCACCATAACCTCATACAAACAGCCTCGTTTCGCAAGATGTGTGTACCGTCCCGCTCAGACACATAGTGTCGCTCTCTCTGAACTGTGTAATATTAACCTAAAGTAACATGTACGTTGGTCTTCGGTTTGTTGGAAATCGGCTTAGAATAAATTTAATTCAAAACTACTCTTGCGAACATTCCAGAGGCCTTCGCAGAAAAACAATTCCACCTTATGGGAACCCCGTGTTTACTGGAACTGAGAGGGAAGCTTCTACGAAGCGAATGTCGTCACGGAGATCTGTCTTTATTTTCAGGTACTGAGTGTATTTTCTCGGTCCTCCCACAAGAATATCCGAGCAGTATGCTTTCCTAAAATAGCTGCTCACCATAATCTGTTAACATTCACTTAACAGTTTTGTGTGCATGCTCCATCGATGTCGCACACACACTATGTAACCCACAGGAAGTTATCAACAGATAAGAATCACTGCCATAAGAAAGAATAGCTGTAGGGCCAATGCAAGTAACATCTTCTGAAGCACCACACCCCTTTACGGACCACGGCTTCAAACACAATCCTCCTATGTTACTTCCTGTCTCTGGCCACTGTGTACCAAGTTCTTATTCCCTTATATAATTTTGGGTGCACATTTAAATCCATGAAGAGTATCGATATCTGGAAAATTTGTAGGACTCACGGACGTAGGGAAGCTCTTTGGCCTTTCACTATACCGAGAAATCCGTCTCGTTATTGAAAGATGAAGTACCGCTAGAAAGACAATTTTCCGCCAGCTCAAGTTACGTAAAAAAGTCACAAAATTGTGACAGATTTTGAAATGGGTCCCCCGTCTTCTCCAGTTCGTCACCTTTAAAGACAATTTACTACTAACAATGCCACATAAAAACAATAATCCAACGAACAAATTCAGGCTCAATATACCTCCAATCAGCCACTGCAGTACTATAAAGTTTACTACACAAATAACTGACTTACTACACTCCATCTCCCTCTCCTAAATTCCTCACTTCTAAATCGAAATATTTTTCTTGACACTTTGTTTCCGTATAAAAATTTTACATTCTTCCTTAATACAGAAAAATCACAGTTTCATTTCCAGTTAATATCATTTTAACATTCAAATTCCTCATCCAGTTCCATTCGATGCTTTTCAACCTGTGCAACAGAAACTGAATTGTTAGATAGCGTAAGTGTTTATTAACCTAGGACCAAATCACCTAAAAATTGATACAAACATGAAATATTGTCGGTGTCGTCAATATCATCATGAAAAATGAAATATCTTTACCCAGTGTAGAATTTTATCGTTCTGTCTGTGGTCATCAGTTTTGCTGTCACAGACTTAAGTACCACAGAAATGCTTCAAACGAGTTCTTTTCCATAAAAGTATCAGATATTTCACGTAAATCCATAACTGTATTATAGGTCATTATGTTGTTAGCAATGGTAGTTGTTATTTACAATTTGTTAACTACAAACACAGAACAGAGAGCATGCCGTGAGTTCCTTCATTTGCCTTCAAATTCACTACACCATTTTATTTCATGAGTGAACAGTCGTAATGCAACGAAGTACGATATTTTGACTGATGTGTTTACTGCATTAAATCTTTAGTCTTAAATATAAATTTCCGTTCTTAATTTACACTTAACCGTTATTAAATATACTATAAATACTTTTAAATGTTTGTAAACATAGCCTACCCACATTATTGTATTTGGTGAGACGAAAAATACAACGTTATTAGTGTAAAAGTCTTTACGTTTGCTTCCTATAAACACATTATAAATTAAAGTGAGGCAAGTTCGTGATGTTATGACATAAGTGTCACAACCACAAGAAACATGGTTCAAAAAATGGGTTGTGAGTTTGATGTTTGTGTGACCGCGCGTCTCTGATACAATAGGACAAACAACCAACTTGATGCAACAATAGCAATTTATTAGCAAATTCAATCAGCTCAACATGTTTCGGGCGATAATTTCGCCCATCTTCAGGAGCACTAGACTGTGTTTACAGCTTATGGTATAATGCACCGAAGAAGTTGCCTGCTAGTGACCTTGTCACCAGCAGGCAACTTCTTCGGTGCATTATACCATAAGCTGTAAACACTGTCTAGTGCTCCTGAAGATGGGCGAAATTATCGCCCGAAACATGTTGAGCTGATTGAATTTGCTAATAAATTGCTTTTGTTGCATCTAGTTGGTTTTTATACCATTAGGTTGTGAGCTATTTGTTATTTCTCTAGCTAAGAATTTCAACGTTTTGCAGCTAAACTTATAACAATTTTAACTGTGCTTGTATTTTCTACTGATAAATGTCAAAAAATGCCAGTAAGCGTCTATTTTGAAGCAGCATCTCAGTCACAGAATGGGTAGAGCAAAAGGCAGAGAGACAACTCAGGGTAACTCGCCTTTGGCTTCGAGTCCCAAATGTCTCCAGCCAGAAGCAGTATTTACGATGTATGTTGCCCACACTACCAGCGTTACTTCCTGCAGAAAACAAATAAGCCTCTCGACTAAAACCGGTTACAAAACCCTCACTCATTGAACATGCCCCTTAAGCAACTTCAGCATCAATAAATCCACTCCACATGTCAAGTTCTCTCACTAAATAATAGAGGAAAAAAGTATTTGCCAGAGCGTAACCAATCACTTGTCGAAGCTTCGCATATTCAACGATTTTTTCTCGAAATGGCTCGTACATGTGACAAAGTAATTTAAAGTCCTAAATAAATTTCAGTTTACGTTTACAAACACGGGAGAATCACTTTCCTGCCTCCTGGTAAGTAATAAGCTCTCGGCCGAATTTACTATTCTAATATGTCGCGAAAAATGTCTAAGTAAGACGATGCTGTTAATTTTACCGCGTGTCCTTGAAATGTGACTACCAATGTAACCATTTCAGACCACCAAGTATCTGCAGAAGGAAAAATAGGAGGAGAAGGTAGAGCCTGAGGAAAAAAAAGTAGAAAAACGAGAGACGGTAAGAAATAGCGTAAGCGAGGTAGAAACGGGAAATTGGGAGGAAAATAAAAAAGATAAAAAAGGGAATGAAGGAAGGTAAAAAGATGGAGAAGAGCACGGTGAACAGAACAAAGGAGGAAATAAGATAAGGAAGCAAAAAAGACGTTATCTTTTTCATGTCATCTTCACGTCTGAATTGTCGACAAAACCATCACTCTAAAAACCTGACTTTCCAGATGAACAGCTTACGAAACGGAGAGAATCGATGTCAGTCCTATAAGAATATCGTACTGCCCGAATACGAGATTTATCATTTTCCATGTACTTGGTTTGGTTTCACATTTTGCGGTTGTTCCTACCTTCTTTGTTTCCCTCTCCAGATCGTCCGCAGAAAAATGTGTTTCAGCCTCTTCCCCACAACTTTGTGGCTCTTCAAATTTCTTGACAAATAAGCAGGTATCGTTCCGTGCAATTGTCTGTCAGTTGACTGTAAATCTTGAAAACTTCTTGAGGTACAATAACTTGGAATTATTTGGAATAACTCTCAATTTACTTCAGACACTTAAGATACACGTCGGTTCTCCCGCATAAATTCAGCTTATTGAAGAATGATTGGCGCTTCCACTGGTATACCAAACCCTGTTCGTGAAATACGTCACAGCACTGATATTCTTCCCGTCATACTTTGTGCGAGAAACTAACGGTCGGCAAGAGTTAGAATACAGAGATTAGTTGGTGCGTATTTCTGGTTAGTAGAAATAAGCACAATGAATGCTCCATTACTAAACAAAGCAACAAGACAAGGGGCATTTTATTTAAGGTAGCACAGACGCTAGCTGAAACTAACGGTGTGTGATAGTCCAATAAGAATTTATATTAATTAGTTTTTTTAACGTTATACCTGGACAGAATGGATGCAGCAGTAACTGTACTTTCGATTACAATTTACTAACCGGAATATTCACCCTGTACACTTGGCCTTTCTTTCTGTATACTGGTCTCAGGATAAGAATACATTGTGTATTCACTTAAGGAATACTTAAAAATTCTGCTTTGTAACTGCAAACGAGATTTCGGTGTTCGAACCTGGAGCTATCTGGAAGAAGGCCGACATTTCAAAGCGCGACTCCGTATTAGTATACTGTCCATTTTACATTCCTAGTAATTTTCGTTCTCAGTTATTCAATAATAATGAAGCACATACAATATATAAATTTGATTTATTTATTTCAGCCCATTTTTGTTCGTGCGTCTTACTCCAAGATCGCAAAATGTTCAGAATCATTAACATAATAACGACAAGTAACATATATTCAAAACAATCGCCTTTTCTCAGACCATATAAAGATTCAAAATGTTTAGAAACTGTTACACTTTAAATCGCTGGTACTATGTTGTAAGCATGCCTACGCGTCTGGCTAATACACCAGCAAAAGAACTTCAAGAGTTAAGTTTCTGTGATTTGTCAATTGTTGTTTTCGTAACACAGTACTTCATACAGCTTTCTGTTTCTTTATGTATTCTCTAAAAAAAAATAATGACATAAGGTTGTCTGCATGTTCTGTCATCACACTGGTATTCAGACGCTACATGGAGTGGCGCTAGTGTAGATCACCCCCACACCTTTGCATAGTGGCTAAAGTTCCAACATGTATGAGGGAACGTACCAAAATGTTAAGAATTTCTGGCAGTGTTTCACGAAAACTGGTGGATTCGTGTCTATAGTGAAGTGTACAGTTCAATCAGAGACAGAAGTACGGCGCAATGAGCTAAGACGGTTCAAAAGAAGAACCCGTATAAATAGCAGCTTGGCAGAAAGATCTAAAACCGAATTTCAACCGTCAAGCGACTAACACGATTATTTGTTTCCTTCAGGATATGTATCCTTCATAAATTTTATGCTAATTTGGGTAATTTGCACTAGAAACAGACGCTGTGTGCTGTCAGACACTTTAATTACGAAGACCAAAAGAACAAAAAATGATTCTATTCCAAACAGCTCGATATTATCAAGTCATATAATTACTATTTATGTGTTTGATAGGCATCAGTCTCGCGCCTTAAATATTCTCCTATTGAAATACTGAACACGTTGGTGTATCGGCAATGCTATAAACTGGTATGCGAATGGTAACTGTTTCATATCTCAGGAGGTTTCCTCCATTATGTTGCATGAGGATTTCCTCATCTCGCCAAGAAACCTTCAAGACATTACCTTAATATTCGTCATGATCACATCCTTCCGAATCCTTGCTGACCCAGGATGCACGAGATTGCCTCTTAGTGCACAATATGAGACATTTTCATTACCTATAGTAAGAATCAATGAAACCTACTGAAACTTGGTACGTTCCGTATCCGTGCATATCAGAGTATTACATACTTACATAATGAACCAAGCAATGTTCTCCTATAATTACTTTCAATTACATATAATTACTCTTCACCAACATGTTTCGGTCACTGTTTGGACCATCATCAGGCTGTCGTATAACAACAATACAAATAGTATACACATAATTGTACTAAAACCTCTTGCAGTTACGTATGATATTCTTAAGCGAATCTTGTTGTCTTAAAAATTACATACAGTCTCAAGTTATATTTGTACTGTGTAAAACTTCACTTATCTAACAGGCTGTGAACCAACTGTACAATCCAATAAACAACATAAACAAACTCAATTTTATTGTATTTAAACTAGAAATTGGACGTATAATTTAAGACCGTAAGATTCGTCTGAGAATATCAAATGTATTAGCGAACAGTTTTATCTTACATTTTTGTATAGTTACTTATATAGTGATTGTATTCTTGTTGTACGACAGCCTGATGATGGTCCAAACAGTGACCGAAACATGTTGGGTGCATTTATTGGTTCATTATACAACTACTGAAACTAATTCTGGAAAAATCTGCGTGAAATTATTTTAAGGTTATTTCTACTAATAATTCACAAGAAAGCGCTCAGTTTTTCACAGCTGCCTGCTGTTTTCTCTATATTCAAACAATGACGTTTTAACAGGTTCCATGTTTCTACTCACTTGTACCTTTGACTAATATTTCTTGACAGTTGCACAAGCTGTGACAAGATGCTACAAGATTTCATTCCAATCGCCAGGGAAAAAAAGCTAAAAAATGTGTTCTATCACAACTACAGACAGTACTGTTGGTCTCGTAAAGGGACTTGTTGATAGTTTCAGAAGCTATTATAAACGCAACTGCATCTAAAGTCAGATGTGCGGTGACAACTTACCTCGTACAGTGGCGACGAATTGCAGAGATATTTTTTTCGGGTATCTGCCGCGAAGTTGGTTGTTCCCACCGCGGGATACAGAAGTTCTTTCTTTTCTTTTCAGTTTCTCCACGCAAATGCTGACTAACACATATAAACAGAGTAGAGCACGACCTACATTGTTCCAAATTCAACACATACCGTCACCACCCAAAAGTTCGACGCTACGTGAGCCATGTATCACCTTCAGAGATGTGAACAATGGAGCTGAAAGGAATCGTTAAATAAATTTTAAAAAAATATACATCCATCAGCCAGCATTCGAGCATTACAAGTTCCGTGTTTCACATCATCATATGCAGACTCTTAAATAATATTTTAAGACGCAAGAAACTTCCAACTGCAGACAGTAAACAAAACCCAATGCATAGGGTTACAGGACGTCCCGTGTTTAAGAAAGCCCTCGTTTCGGAAATTAGTTCTGTTCCAGTCCTCATGAGAAAACCGCTATTTATGCACACAGGATCAGACTTTATCAGGAGGAAATAAGAGAAAAATATGATAAAAGTCGTGGGAATACCCTCGAAGACCTAACTGTAAGACAAAAAGGAAAGTAAATAGTAATGGACCAACTCATAAAAACAAACCAGTCCACAAACACTGATTTGGATGAAAATTGAAATTAACTTGATTATATACCGCTAGATGTCACTGTGGTGGAAAAATGGAATCCGTAAGATAAATTAAGAAAATTACGACAAACCTATTAGATTTTACCGGCCTTCCCCATTAACTTTCTTTCTGTTCAGGATATGCACTTGGGCCAGTGAGTAGAGACATTGAAGGCTTTTTACCTGAGCAGTGAAACAGGTCCAGTTCAGGTGAGTTGTTTTTCTTTCCAATTACGACAGAATGAAAAAGTTAGGACCCTTAGAGTGTCAAGTGTAAAACACCATCAGAGGCCTCTGGGGTTAGAATTAACTAGTCCTAAAATTAACGGAAATGTAGTCAGAAATTACAGTAACATTTTCGCGAACTCATATCTAATTCTTATTAATAATTTTTCATTTACAAGTTATATCAACAACGTACTCTGTTCGTAGTGCGAAAGGACAAATTTCGGTCTTAAATAAAAGGCAAATCTGAACTTAAACACAATGGCGGCCAACAAAAATAGGTAGCTAATTTGAGAAGTATGTTTCTCCACAAAAATAACTGGCAGAGTTCGGAGCGGTGGCTCGCGAATGCAATGATTAGAAGAAAGTACTTATATAATGGACTGAAGAGTACAGCAGTGTAAAAATTATGTGCAGCAGGTTCAAATGCGAAGGCAAAATTGCTGAAACAACATAGCTGATTGGTACCAGAAGATTGTTTCACTGCGCCTTGACCAGGCCAGGAAAACAAGCGGTTTAATGCTCAGAAAGTTTCCCTTGATTTTATTGCACGATGAGTCTTCGAAATCCTGCACAATCAAATACAAATAATACTTTATAGCCTTATGTTTTTCGACTTTTAAAAATTTACAAATTAAGAATGCCGAGGGAATGTGATATTTTACGTTGCAGCCCAAGATGCCAAGTCGGATTTCGGATTTGGCCTGCAACCCATTTTGAGTTTAACAGGCCGATCTAAACTCACCGCCTAGCGTGACGTAGAACAATGTGGCGGTCTATCAAAAGAGAGATTAATTTAAACCCTGCTTCTCAATCTATTTTAGCTCACGGAACCCTAAACAAGCTACAGAATTTCCTGTGGAATCCCTACCTGTCCACAATAAGACAAATATAAAATTAAACAGCAGCATTTACTTATCTTTTATGTGTGTTACTTGTAAAATATCAACGGCTAACCTGGCACATCGACACTGCTTATGGCGGGCTGTGCTGATTGACTTCACTACAGGATCGGGTTGCTTCTGGATGGAAGCAGTGATTGGCTGTCTGCGTGCTTTGGGTGACGGAATGATTAGCGTCGAATGTCGTCACATGAATTTCAATTCGTACATACAACTTTAGGACCACCAGTAAAATTCTTCCTCCATTACGCATTTTCGTCTCTTGTAACCCTTGACACCCCTTTGCGGAACCTTGAGGTTCCGAAGAACCCAGGCTGAGCAACATTGGTTAAACAACTGCGGCATGATTCATGTAGCATAAACAAAGGGACGGAAACCTAAACCCCAAACAGAAATCCTTCTGACTGTCCTATGTGTACATTCTAAAGGAACCGGCCGTACATTGAAGAACACAACTCCAATCGTAGCAATGCTTACCTTCCATCTTCCCGAACGACTGTCAACTCGTCAACACAGTTTGTTTTTTCTTGGCTAGTTGATGACCTACTCAATTGCAAACTTTACACAGTGTAGCATAATAATACTAGTGACTAATGAACTGAGCGCCAGTGAGAGACAATTGTCGCGGCTAATTTACGGTGCCGTGGAAGGACTGCGGAAAATTACGAAGACTCTCAGTCAAAATGCAAGTAGGCGTAGCCGGGCAGAGATTTCTCTTTGTGGACTTCCGAATATGAAGCAGACGTGTCAACTGTAACATTCAGTAACACAGTACAGCTATGAAATGATGAAATAAAGTGAAATGCCAAATTGATGCAACTGGGTAATTTTATTGATGTATTCTTAGTTCGACATGTTTCGGGTACAAACGCCCATCATCAGGAGCATTAGATGTTGAGTTGCAGCATATGGTTTTCTGCACCGAGTGCCGTGCACGGCACCATCCGCACCGAAAACACGACCTACGCAGCGGCTCTCAAGACCACCACCCATCCAAAAACTCGGCGCAGAAAACCATATGCTGCAACTCAACATCTAATGCTCCTGATGATGGGCGT
>Ga0123353_10003227_pt1 | contig 20546 bp, 17 predicted proteins | sample TergutLab28metaG_3_FD_92763 | JGI IMG/M metagenome (GOLD analysis project Ga0123353, IMG submission 92763) | Labiotermes labralis P3 segment gut microbial communities from Petit-Saut dam, French Guiana - Lab288 P3 | ecosystem: Host-associated > Arthropoda: Insects > Digestive system > Gut ... | reverse complement strand
CTAATAACTCATTATACTAAATTATTAGAATATATAAAACCTACTTTTGTTCATGTGATGATAGAAGGACAAATTGTTTTAAATGGTGGAATTGAATTAATTGAAAAAATAAATAAAGAAGGTTTTGAATTGATAAAAAGTGAGTTTGGCAGTTTTGACAGCAATGTTTTATCGCTTGGAATGTGTGGATTGAAAAATGTTAAATAATCACTTAACAATTTTAGGAGTTGATAGTATTATTGAAAATAATAATATGATAATCTTTAGTGTTGATAAAGATACTATACTTTATATAATTGCTGAGGGTAGTAATGATAAATTAATGAAAATATATATATTAGATGATGTAAAATTAACTATCAATTCTTTATTAATTAATACTAATATTAAAATAAATATATATTTAGAAAAAACTTCAGTTCTCAATATTAATAATATAATAATATCTACTTTAGATTCTAATATAACTATTGATGTATTCCATTTAAAAGATAAAGGTTCATCTACTTTAAATAATTATGCTTTGGTTAATGATAGTATACTAGTTATTAATGCAAATGCTAGTATAGTAAAAAATAGTAAGTTTAATATAGTAAACCAGAATACTAAGGGTGTATTGTTAAATAGTTTTAGTAAGATTAACACTAAACCTATGTTAAGTATTAAAACCAATGATTGTGAAGCTAGTCATAGTGCAGCAATTGGTGCATTAAATACTGAAGAAGTATATTATTTAATGAGTAGAGGACTTAGTGAGGAGAATGCTAAAACTTTGATTATTAAGAGTTTTCTTAATCCCATTATTGATAATATTGATAACAAAATCATCATTGATAAATTAAATATATATATGAAAGAGTTATTTGTATGAAGAATTTGTTTCCAATGTATAAAAATAATCCTAACTTAGTTTATTTAGATAGTGCTGCTACTACATTAAAACCTAGTGTAGTGTTAGAAGAAATGAATGATTATTATACTAACTATGGTGTTAACATACACCGTGGTATGTATTCACTGGCTTATTTAGCTAATGAAAAATATGAGAATGCTCGAAATGTAGTAGCTAATTTTATTAATGCAAAAAGTAAGGAAATAATTTTTACTAAAGGTGTAACTCTTGCTTTAAATTTATTAAGCTATATGTTAGAAAATTTAATCAATGAAGATGATGAAATAATAGTTAATCCTTTGGAACATTCATCTAGTTTATTGCCTTGGTATAGGGTAAGAGATAAAAAGAAAGCAGTATTAAAATTTATTCCTCTAGATGAGAATAATAAGATAACTGTTGATAATTTTAAAAAAGTATTGAGTAATAAAACTAAAATTGTGGCGATAACCCATTTATCAAATGCATTAGGTAGTATAACTCCTATTAAGGAGATTTGTAAGTTAGCTCATAAATCTAACGCAATAGTTATCGTAGATGCTGCTCAATCAATTGCTCATATAAAAGTTGATGTTAAAGATCTAGATTGTGATTATTTAGCATTTTCTGCTCATAAAATGTTTGGTCCTACTGGTATAGGAGTTTTATATGGAAAAGAAAACTTATTAGATAACTTATCTCCTGTTGAGAGGGGAGGTAACATGGTGAATGATTTTGATTTTAATGAAGCTTTTTTTAAAAAAATACCTGAAATATTTGAAGCAGGTACTCCACCAATTGCTGAAGCTATTGGACTTGCTAAAGCTATAGAATTTATTAATGATATTGGATTTGAGAAAATAGACAATACTATTCGTGTAAATCATAAATATTTATTTGAGAATCTTAGTAAAATCCCTCAAATTAAACTATATTCAACCTTAGAAAGTAAAGGGATAATATCATTCAATATAGAGAAAGTTCATCCTCATGATGTCGCTAGTTTTTATGACTACAATAATATATGTGTAAGAGCAGGTCATCATTGTGTACAATTATTATCATATAAATTAAAAATAATGGGTAGTTTAAGAGTATCATTACATATTTATAATGATTTTGCTGATGTTAAAAAATTTATTAATGTAACTAAGAAGATAGTTGATTTTTATAAGGAGAAAGTATGAACCAAATATATCAAACTATAGTTTTAGAGCATGTTAAAAATCCTCAAAATAAAGGGTTGAAAGGTTTTACTAATTTAAGATTATATAATCCTTCATGTGGTGATGATTTAACAGTAGAAATTGATATTAATAATAGTATCTTAAGAGAGTGCAATTTTGAAGGGATTGGTTGTAGTTTATGTTGTTCAAGTGCTAGTATTATGACTACTATTGTAAAGGGTAAAATGATTAGTGAAGTAAAAAGGTTAATAAATGACTTTTCAAATTTATTAAAAGGAGAGACAGTAGCTAATATAGATGATTTAGAGGATGCTAAAGTTTACATTAATGTTAGAAATTTTCCTGCTAGGTTAAATTGTGTTAGTGCTGCATGGAAGATACTTGAGGAGTTGGTTGAAAATGAAGAAAAAAGATTATAAGGGGAATTTTATTACCTCAACACCTAGTTTATATTCTACTGGTAAGGGTTTAAGTTTAGATGTTATAAATCAAATTACTACAATAAAAAATGAAGTAGATTGGATGAGCAATATAAGAATTAAGGCATATAATGCATTTCTTAAACTTAAACTTCCTAAGTTTGGTCCTAGTTTAAAAGAAATAGATTTTAATGATTATGTTTATTATTTGAAAACAACAGCCCAAGTTGTTAATGATTGGGCGAATGTTCCTATACAAATAAAGGAAACATTTGATAAACTTGGTATTCCTAAGTCTGAACAAAAATATTTTGGTGGAGTAACAACTCAATTTGAAAGTGAAGCGATATATCATAAAACTTTAGTAGAATTTGAAAACAAAGGTGTTATATTTTGCGATATGGATAGTGCTTTAAAAAAGTATCCATATATAGTTAAAAAATATTTTGGAAGTATAGTTAGTTGCTTAGATAATAAATTTGCTGCACTAAATACTGCTGTTTGGAGTGGGGGTAGTTTTATTTATGTTCCTAAAGATGTAAAATTAGAAAAACCACTTCAATCTTATTTTAGAATTAATAGTGAAAGAATGGGACAATTTGAAAGAACACTAATTGTTGTTGATGATAATGCTAGTGTCCATTATATTGAAGGTTGTACGGCTCCCAAGTATACTAGTTTTAATTTACATGCTGCTGTAGTAGAGATTTTCGTTGGGAGAGGTGCTTATTGTAGATACTCAACAGTCCAAAATTGGTCTGATAATGTTCTTAACTTAGTTACTAAAAGAGCCTTAGTATTAGATGATGGACAAATGGATTGGATAGATGGTAATATTGGTAGTGGGATTAATATGAAGTATCCAGCTTGTATTTTAAAAGGAGACAACTCTATTGGGAATACTATTTCTATAGCGTTTGCGAGAAAGAATCAAATACAAGATACTGGTGCTAGAATGATACATTTAGGGAAAAATACTATTAGTAAGATATTAAGTAAGAGTATATGTGTAAAGGGTGGGGTTGTTAATTATAGAGGGAAGGTATTTATTGGTGAGAAAGCTAATAATTCATATTCTAAAATTGAATGTGGGACGATGATCTTAGATAATGAATCTTTCAGTGATACACTACCTACTAATATAGTTAATAATAATACTAGTCGAATTGAACATGAAGCTTTTGTATCCAACATTAGTGAAGAACAACTATTTTATATGATGAGTAGAGGAATTAATGAAGAACAAGCTTTGGAAATGTTGGTTATGGGTTTTATTGAACCTTTTAAAAAAGAATTACCAATGGAGTATGCTGTTGAGTTGAATAGATTAATAAGTTTAGAAATGAAAGGTTTTAAGGGTTGATGTTTAGGATAAAACGAGTTTTAAATTATGAGTGTGATATAAACATAGATAGTTTTAAATCCATCTATGTTATTTCATATTATAAAGATTATAAAACTAGATTCTTGTTGGAATTAGCTGGCTTTTTAAAAAATGATATATACTATAATGATGATAAAATTTATGAAAATTTAGATTACTTTTCTAAAAGAGTATATTTAGATTTTGAAAAAAAATATTTCGATACTATAAATCCTCAAATAATTGCAAGAGAGTTTAATGATAATTATAAACATAGATTTAATGGTGAGATATTTAAAAAAGAAGTAGATGCAGTTTTTTTAAGAAATGATTTAACAATTAAAAAAGGAAAGTATTTGTTAGCAATAAACACAAATTATAAACTTAATTTTTGTATTGCTCAAGCACTTAATTTACCCATTAATATTTTAGATAATGTTTTTACATATAGTAGACGAAGAGAAGTGGATGAAGAATACAAAATGAATCGTAACTATCTACTATCCAAATATACAAATAGTTTTAATAATGAACTGTGTATTATTGGTGGAAATGATTTTCAACTAATTGATAGATTTGATATGATTTTTATAATTGGATATGATTTTATTAAGCTAGTCGATGTAAAAAATGATAAATGTATTATAGTTGATGAAGCGTTAGAATTAAAAAATAGAATAGATATAGATGGATATTTGCATTTAGCAAGTGATGAAAATATTGAGGTTTTAAAAAATTTGAAAAAAAAGTATAAAATTGTGTCATTAGAAAAAATAGTGGAGTATATTGAATAGGTTTAAATATAAAATCTTGGGGGGATAGATGAATAAAATTAAAGTTGAAATAATTAGTTTTTGTATAATTTTAGTATGCTTAGTTATAGCATCTTTATCTAACAACTTAGAATATGTTGATATTCTAAAAATTTTTCATTTAGTTATTGGTATATTGTTTATTTTATTAAATGTTATAAGTGAAAATAAAATTTATAAGTCTTGTATATTTGGGTATAATAAAGCTAGTATTTATGTTAAGAATATTAAAACTAGTATAATTAATATTGGGTTTATTTGTATTATTGTATATATATTGTTAGTCTTTTATAGTTTAAAACATGAGAGTTTTATATTTGAAAATTTTTTATTAAACTTCTATTTTTTAGGTTGTTTATTATTTATTAACATGTTCATATTATTATTTTATAATAGATACAAAGGATATAAAGAAGTGTTAGCAATTGGATTTGTTTGTGTAAGTTTTATTTACTATTTTAATATGAAATATTTTTATAATATTGTGTTTAGCTTATTGTTAATTGGGTTGATTTTATTAGTTTTAGTATTTATTAGAAAAAAAGCTTTAATTGAAAGAAATATATTATGGATTTAAAAAAATTTTTTAAAAAATATGATATTGATTATATGAATAATATTTTTATTATTTGTGTTTCAACTGGTGTTGATTCTATGTGTTTATTGCATAAGTTTTTACAATTAAAACTAAATATAATAGTTGCTCATGTAAATCATAAAATGCGTTTAGAAAGTGAAAGTGAGGAGGAATATTTAATATCATTTTGTTTAAATAATAATATAATTATTGAAGTTAAACATTTAGATATAAAATATAATGAAAATTTTCAAGAAAATGCTAGAAATTTTAGGTATAAATTTTTTAATATGTTACTAGAAAAGTATAAAACGCCTTATTTAGTATTAGCTCATCATATGGATGATGATATTGAAACTATGATATTAAAACTTAATAGAAAAGCTTCAATTAAAGCTCTTTGTGGTATGAGTTTTATATATGAAAAAAATAAGAATATAATATTAAGACCCTTGTTGGATGAAAAAAAGAGCGATTTAGTTAAGTATGCTATAACTAATAATATTAAATATTTTGATGATTTATCAAACAACTTTTTAAAGTACGAAAGAAATAAAATTAGATTATTACTAAATGATGTTGAAGAAAAGTATAATACTTATAAAGAAATTAAATTAGGTTTAATATGTATTAGTGAGTTTATCGAAACTAGTATTAAGTTGATGATAAAGGATAGTATTGTAGAAGATAGAAAAATAGTTTTTAGTAGTTGTGTATTAAAAAGTAAATTATTAGATGAGTTTTTATTTGAATTATTAAAGGAATATGAACTTAGTTATGAGGATATGAATAAATTGATTAATATTTTACTTAGTCCAAAATATGGAAAATTTAAGTTTAATAAATTATTTATTATTTATAAACAATATGATAAAATTATAATAATTAAGGATATTAATTATAAATTTGAAGTGAGAATGAATATTGATAAATGTGGAGAATATGTTATAGACGACAATTTACTGATTCGTGTAAGAATAATGAAAAACAGTAATGAATTTTTAACTAATTTATGTTATAATAACATGCTTTTACCTATAGTTATTCGTAGCAGATGTGAAAGTGATAAAATTCTATTACCTTATGGTAATAAGAGTGTTAAAAAACTACTCATTGATAGAAAAATATCTGCTTATGAAAAAGAAAGAGTTTTAATCGGTGAGAAAGATAATGTTATATTGGGGGTGCTTGGACTAGTGAATAGTAAGCATGTATATGATGTGGAAAAAAATATAGTAATAGAGGTAATAAATGGAAGAAATTATTGAAAGAGTAGTTCTAAATAGTGAAGAAATAGAAGAAGTTTGTAGAAATTTAGCTAACCAAATTAATATTGATTATAAAGGGAAAAGATTATTATTAGTTGGAGTGTTAAAGGGAAGTGTTCCTTTTTTATCTTGCTTAATGAAATATATTAATGTTGAATTAATGGTTGATTATGTCTATGTGAATAGCTATAAGGGGCATGAAAAAGAAATGGTTATCGTACATAAAGATTTGGATATTAATTTCTCTGGACTTGATGTATTGGTAGTAGAAGATATAATTGATACTGGTTTTACTTTATACAAAATAATTGAAATGTTAAAAGGTAAGGATGTTGCTAGTTGTGAAATTATTGTATTGCTTGATAAGATTGAAAATAGAAAGCTGGGAAGTATTAAACCAAAATATATTGGTAAAATAATTCCCAATGAATTTGTAGTAGGTTTTGGATTAGATTATAAAGAGTTATATCGTAATCTACCTATAATTGGAGTATTGAATAAGAATTTGTATAGAGGAAAACGATGAATAGTGATAATAAGAATAATCTAACTCCACCAAAAACTAATAGAAGAACAAGAATGTTAATGGTTTTTCTGTTGCTGATGGTTATTGGATTTATTATTTATTATGGATATCAATATATAAATCCTACTATATATTTAGATTTGGGAGAATTTTCTAGATTTATTGAAGAAGGAAAGCCTACAGAGAATATTACTAAAATTAATAGTTTTGAGTTAAAAGAAGCTGGTGCTAATAATCCGAAGAGTTGGATAATTAATGGAACATTTATAGATAATGCTGATAGAAAATTAAGATACCAAATTACTATATCAACTGAAAGTATGTATAATAATGTCATTGAGTATTCAAGAGATTATGGAATTCCTTTTACCCAAAAAGAACTAAAATCGTATTCATGGATTTGGTCATTAGTATTAATTGGTGGAACAATTGTAATAGTTGTAGTTGGTTTATCTGTAATGAGCAAACGAGCTATAAATAGTAATAATAAAGCTTTTGATTTCGCTAAAAGCAAAGCGAGAAGAGGGGTTTCTAATAAAACATTTAACGATGTTGCTGGTTTAGCAGAAGAGAAATTTGAGTTAGAAGAGATAATAGACTTTTTAAAATACCCGCAGAAATATAAGGCTATTGGAGCTAGGGTTCCAAAGGGAGTACTATTGATTGGTCCTCCTGGAACAGGTAAAACTCTTATGGCGAAGGCAGTTGCTGGAGAAGCCAAGGTTCCGTTTTTCTATACATCTGGTAGTGAATTTGTAGAAATGTTTGTAGGAGTGGGGGCTAGTAGAATTAGAGAAATGTTTAAAGATGCAAAAAGATGTGCTCCTTGTGTCATATTTATCGATGAGTTAGATGCAGTTGGTCGCCAAAGAGGAGCTGGTCTTGGTGGAGGTCATGATGAAAAGGAACAAACTTTAAACCAATTACTTGCTGAAATGGACGGATTTGAAGAGAATCAAGGTATCATTATATTGGCTGCTACTAATAGAGTTGATGTACTAGATCCTGCTTTATTAAGACCTGGTAGATTTGATCGTCAAATTACTATTGGATTACCTGATGTTAGAGGTAGACATGAAATACTAAAAATACATGCTAGAAATAAGAAATTAGCTAAGAGTGTAAACTTAGAAAACGTAGCTAGGAGAACTCCTTGGTTTAGTGGAGCACAATTGGAAAATTTAATGAATGAAGCTGCATTACTAGCTGCTAGAGAGGGGAGAAGCGAAATACAAATACCTGATATTGATGAAGCTTATGATAGAGTTTTAATGGGACCGGCTAAAAAAAGTAGAAGATACATTGAAAAAGAAAAGAGAATGGTGGCTTATCATGAAGCTGGACATGCAGTAGTTGGTATTTTATATCCTAATGCTAATGCTGTGGAAAAAGTTACGATAGTTCCTCGAGGAATGGCTGGGGGGTATAATTTAATGCTTCCAGAAAAAGAGACTTATTTCCAAAGTAAAAAACAATTATTAGCTATAATTGTTAGTTTGTTGGGGGGGAGAATAGCTGAGGAGATTATGACTGATGATGTATCAACTGGAGCTCATAATGATTTTGAAAGAGCTACAGAGATTGCTAGATCAATGGTTACTGAATATGGTATGAGTAGACTAGGTCCTATTCAATATGAGAAAGGAACAAGGGAAGTATTTTTAGGTAGAGATTTCCTTAAAGATAAAAACTTTTCTGATCAAGTCGCTTTAGAAATAGACCAAGAGGTTAGAAGAATTATTGATGAATGTTATATTGAAGGTAAGAAATTATTAAATAATAATATTCCTTTATTAAAACTAATTGCAGAAACCTTAGTTGAAATTGAGACTCTTACAAAACAAGATATTGAAGAGTTACATAAAGATGGAAAGATAGCTTGGTATGAAATGAAAAAAGCAGAAGATAAAGCTAAGTTAATCGCGAAGGAATATGAAGAAAATATTCGAAAAGAATTGAAAGAAAGACTCAATGATTTAGATAAAAAAGAACCTAAAGATACTAAAGAATCTAAAGAATCTAAAGAATCTAAAGAATCTTTGGAATCTTTGGATTCTGATAATAAACCAAATGAGAATTGATAAATTTTTAAAGGTTGCTAGATTAATAAAACGAAGAACGATAGCTAAAGAAGTATTAGATGCTTCTAAAGTGAGAGTTAATGATAGGGTTGTTAAAGCATCTTATGAAGTTAAGGTGGGTGATGTTATTGAGATTAATCTTTCAAAGATTAATTTTAAAACAAAAGTAAAAGAAATAATTCAAAATCCAAAAGGTGATGAATACTTGAATATGTTTGAGAATATATAGTGAAGGAGCATACATATGTTAAAATTAGAAAAATTGTGTAAAGAATATAGATTGCCAAGTATGGTAGTTAATGCTTTGGTTGATGTTGATTTGTGTTTTAGAAAAAATGAATTTGTATCTATACTAGGTCCATCTGGTTGTGGTAAAACAACCATGCTTAATATGATAGGGGGTCTTGATAACTATACTGCTGGTAATTTGTATATTAATGGTAAAGATACGAAAGACTTTACATCAAGAGAATGGGATACATATAGAAATCGTCGAGTAGGCTTTATTTTTCAAAGCTATAATTTAATATCTCACCAAAGTGTTTTAACTAATGTAGAGTTAGCTTTATCAATAGCGGGAGTAGGAAAAAAAGAACGTACTCAAAGAGCTAAAGATGCGTTAGATAAGGTTGGATTAAAAGGTGAATACTATAAAAAACCAGGTCAATTATCTGGGGGACAATCCCAAAGAGTAGCTATTGCTAGAGCCTTAATTAATGATCCAGAGGTATTATTAGCTGATGAACCAACTGGAGCTCTTGATAGTGTAACTTCAGTATCTGTAATGGAACTAATTAAAGAAATTGCTAAAGAGCGATTAGTAATAATGGTTACTCATAATCCCGAGTTAGCAAATGAATATAGTACTAGAATCATTAAATTATTAGATGGAAGAGTAGTTAGTGATACTAATCCATTTAGTGTAGAAGAGCAGGCAGCTGAAGTAGAAGAGTTAAAAGCTTTACCTAAAAAAGAAAAAGCTAAAATGAAGTTTAAAACTACTTTTGGTTTATCTTTTAGTAATTTATTAACTAAGAAGTTAAGAACAATTTTAACTGCTGTAGCAGGGAGTATTGGAATAATTGGTGTTAGTTTAGTACTAGCTATTAGAACAGGGGTTAATGATTATATTAAAGATATGCAAGAAGATATGTTATCTGGTAATCCTATTGGAATATCGGAATCAACTTATGATTTATCAGGGATAATGGGAGGGAATGATAGAACTCCTTCTCGGTTCCAGTTAACTAGAGATATGATAACAGATGGTTATGCTGGAATAAGAAGTTATATAGAGTTTTTATTAGTTGGTAAAAATGCAGCTAATAATGCGATGGTTAGAAATGATTTGACCGCTGAGTATATAGCTTATGTGAATGATTTGAAAACAAAGACTACTGATAAGGGTGTTCCTTTGGTAGAAACTATATTCAATAATTATTCACTCAATATTTTAAATAATATATACACTGATTTTAGTGTTTACGAAAAGTCTAATCCATTATACCAAACTGATGTTATTTCTGATAGAATGAGTTTAGCAGCTATAAAATCAATATATACTGCTATATTACAAGATGATGATGAGTATGGAGGTTATGCTTCTTTTATTACAAATATAGAGACTACTTTTTATCAATTAATGGATAATACTTCTTACTTAGAATCTCAATATAATCCAGTTAGAGGTAGTAAAATGCCTACTAATAAAAATGAAGTTATGTTAGTTTTAGATAGGCGAAATAGTGTATCTGATTTATTATTAGCGCTTCTTGGTTATTACTCGCAAGAAGAATTCTTAAATTTATGTTATTTCGTAACTGAAGATGATAAATATATTGAAGGAGAAACAGTATTAACTAGAGAAATATCATATGATACTTTACTGGGTAAGAAATTTACTTATTATCCAAATGATTCTATATATAAGAAAAACCCTCATCCTATTCATTCAATAACTAATCCTTTTTTCCATATTAATAAAGAAAAAGATATTCTAAATTATTCTGAAATCGGAATGGATTTAGTAGTAACAGGTATTTGGATAGCGAAAGAAAATAGTAGTTATGGTTCTTTATCAAGTGGTTTTTATTATACTGATGAGTTTGTGCAACACTTTATTGACCAAAATTATGAGTCTGAGTTAGTTAAGTATTTTAATAATAATAAGATAACAACCTATATGTCTAATGCTTCTTTTGGTGGAACATATATAAAAGGAATTAGTTTTGATTTTGAGTATGCTAGTTTTGATTTTGAAATTAAATCAACTACTGGTTTTATTGGTTCAATGCAAACTATGGGTATTATGCTTGGTGAACTAATGCCTGGAATAGGAGATTTATTAAGAAATGAATCTTACACTTTAAGACTCAATGAAATAGGTGGTAGTAAATTACCTGTTAATATGATGGTATATCCTACTGATTTCACCTCAAAACAAGAAGTGTTAAAACATCTTAATGCTTGGAATGAAGAGGGCGATGTAAGTTTTATTTTTGAGGGTAATTTAAAAACTTTAAGTTTTGAAGATAGATCTAAAGTAGTTTATGATGATGCTTTAAGTTTCATTATTGAAATGATTACTGAATTTGTAGATATAGTAGCCTTTGTATTGATAGGTTTTGCAGCATTAGCACTAGTAGTAAGTTGCGTTATGATAGCGATAATTACCTTTGTATCAGTGCTAGAAAGAACTAAAGAAATTGGTATTATTAGAAGCATTGGAGGTAGTAAACTAGATGTTAGTAACTTATTTAATGCTGAAACTTTTATGATAGGATTTTTATCTGGTTCTATTGGTATTGGAGTTACTTTACTTGTATCAGGATTAATTAATCTCATATTGAAATATGCTCCAATTGCAGTAGATAAAATGGCTAGATTAACTTGGTTTGAAGGAAGTGTTATGATGCTTATTAGTATATTCTTAATGATGATTAGTGGTTTGTTACCAGCCTTTAGTGCAGCTAAAAAAGATCCAGCTGTTGCGTTAAGAACTGAATAATATGAAAAATAAATTTACTTCTTTAATAATAGTATTACTAATATATTTAATTTCAATTGGTATTGGAATTGTAGTTTTCTATATATTAAAAGATAGTATCAGTAATGGTTTATTACTACTATTAATATGTGATTTAATTATTACTGTATTAGTATTTATGTTTGGAGTAGTATTTGATAATGCTAGTGTATATGATCCTTATTGGAGTGTAATTCCTCTTATTTTAGTTTTAGGTTTTTATTATTATTACGAGTTTTTGTATACTCATTTAATAGTACTAATCCCATTATTGTTTTGGAGTATTAGACTAACTTATAATTGGATTATGGGTTTCGATAATTTATTATGGCAAGATTGGCGTTATGTTAAATTTAAAAATGATTTCCCAAAGATATATTTATTAATTTGGTTAGGTGGTGTTATGATAATGCCAACTTTATTAGTATTTTGTGGGATGATTCCTATATATAATTTGATTAGTGAAGGATACAATTTAGTATTTTTAATTGTTGGTGGAACTATTATAATGTTTGCTGCAGTGTACCAAATGATAGCAGATTTACAATTAAAGAAATTTAAAAAAGTTAATAGTGGAAAAATTATGAATAAGGGTTTATGGAAATTATCTCGTCATCCTAATTACTTTGGGGAAGTATTTATGTGGTTTGGAGTTTTCATTAGTAGCTTAGGAGTTATAGTTTGGACTTCATTTATTGGAATAGTTTTAATAATATGTTTGTTTTACTTTATTAGTGTTCCGTTGATGGAAAAACATATGATTGGAAAATATGATGAGTTATATATTAACTATCAAAGAGAAGTAAAAAGTAAAATTATTCCTTTTTTAATGTAGGTTATATTTATGAAAGAAACTTATAAAATAAAAGGAATGAGTTGTGCATCTTGTGTTAGGAATGTTGAGAAGATAGCTCTAAAAGAAAAAGGTGTTATCAATGTAAATGTAAATTTAATATTAGAAGAACTTTATATCGAATATAACAAGGATTTTTCTTTTAGAAGTTTATATGATAATTTATATAAATATAACTATAAGATAAATAGAGAAGAGGAAAAAGAGAGTAATTATAAATTGCTTGTGATGATAATTTTTTCTTTATTTTTATTATATGTTACTATGGGACCTATGATAAATTTACCTTTACCTAATATTATTGATATGGATATTAATCCTGTAAATTATTCATTATTCCAATTAATTTTACTAACTCCTATTGTAGTATTTGGGATAAACATATATATTATTGGATTAAAACTGTTGATAAAAAGAAAACCTAGTATGTTTTCTTTGATTGCACTTGGTACTATTTGTTCTTTTATATATAGTATGTATTATTTAATTATGGTATTACAAGGAGATTTTTGTTGTGTTCATGAACTATACTTTGAATCTGTAGGGATTATTATAACTTTAGTTTATTTAGGTAAATATTTTGAAAGTAAAATAAAGAGTAAAACTAGTAGTAGCATATTAGGTTTAATTAATCTAACTCCAAAAAAAGTATTAATCTTAGATGGAGAAGAAGAGAAAGAGAAAAGTATTGAAAGTATTAATATTGGAGAAATTGTAATAATTAAAGATGGTGAATATATAAGTGTAGATGGAACTATAATTAAAGGTAGTGCATTAATAGACCAATCAACTCTAACTGGAGAGAGTTTAGTTGTAGAAAGATTTAAGGATGATAGTGTATTTGCAGGGACTATTAATAAGAGTGGTTATATTCATGTTGAAGTTAATAAAGCTTATACTGATAGTTTATTATCCAATATTATAAAAAGTGTTAAACAAGCATCTATTAATAAAACTAAGATAGAGAAATTAGTTGACAAGATATCTTATTATTTTATCCCACTTATTTTAATTATTGCATTGATAACCTTTAGTTTATGGATGATTATAACTAAGGATATTAGTTTAGCACTAAAAACTAGTGTATCTATACTGGTTATCGCATGTCCATGTGCGTTAGCACTAGCTACTCCAGCAGCAATAGTAGTTGCTAGTGGGGTTGGAGCTAAAAACTTAATTTTGTTTAAAAGTGGTGAAGTTTTAGAAACCGCTGCTAATATTGATATAGTTGTATTTGATAAAACTAACACTTTAACTACTGGTGATTATAAAATAGTTGAAATAAAGAGTGAAAGAACTGATGCACTATTAATAGCAGCTTCTCTAGAACAAATATCAAATCATCCTTTATCTAAAGCTTTTATTGAAAAAGCTAAAGAATATAATTTAAAATTAAATAGTGTGAGTAATTATGGGTTCTTTCCTGGAATAGGTATGTTTGGGGAATATGATAGTAAGCTTATATATGTTTGTAGTGTTGAAGGATTAGTTAAGTTAGGAATAGAAAATACATATGAATATGAAACTGATGTTAAGGTTTTGTATCTAATAGAAGATGGTAAATTAATAGCTAGTTTTGGACTAAAAGATACTATAAAGTATTCTAGTTATTATGCAGTTAAATTATTAAAAGAAAAAGGATATGAAGTTATGTTACTAAGTGGAGATAATGATGTTATATCTAAAGATGTAGGCAATAGTTTAGGAATAACTAATATTAAAAGTAATGTATTACCTTTAGATAAAGCAAAAGTTATTGAATCTTTGATTAATGAGGGAAAAAAAGTAATGATGGTTGGTGATGGAATAAATGATGCTGTTGCATTAAAGAGTGCTACTGTTGGTGTATCTATAACTGGTAGTAGTGATGTAGCTATTAATAGTGCTGATGTTGTGCTAATTGTAAATGATATAAATTATATTTGGAAAGTATTATCTTTATGTAAAAAGACATTTAAAGTAATAAAAAGGAACTTGTTTTTTTCATTTATCTATAATTTAATTGGTGTGATAATAGCAGCTGGTATTTTATATGGGATTAATGGCTTCTTATTAAATCCAATGATAGCTGCATTAGCTATGAGTTTAAGTTCAATATCTTTAATATTGAGTACCCTAGGATTAAAACTATGGAAACCCTAACATTAGTAACAATTATAGTTTGTAGTTTAGTAGTTGTATTATGGATATTTATAGTACTTGTTTTTATTTCACTCATTTCTAAGAATTTTAAGAAAAGGTTTGATTATTCTAAAGAGTTAGAATATAAATATTTTGATGAATATAAATGTTCTAAGGAATATTTAGATTTAACAATTAAAGAGTTTAATGTAATTACTAGTAAAAATGCTAAGTTAAGAGTTTGTGAGATAGAGGATAAAAAGGTTAGTATTAATAAAGTAATATATTTTATTCCTGGTTTTAGTCCAGGGGTTAACGCTTATACAACGCTTTGTATGCAGTTGGTTAAGTTAGGTTATAAAGTTATTAGTTTTGATAGTTATGGTTGTGGTAAAAGTGAAGGAAAAAATATAAAATCATGGTACCAAAAGGTTATTGATTTTAAATATATTGTGGAGTTTTATAAAGAAGCGCATGCTAATGTAGATAAATTCATTATTGGACATTCACAAGGAGGTTATACTTCTTTTGTATGTTTAAAATATTTTCCTAATTATTTCAAAAAGATTATTAATATATCAGGAATTGAAAGTTTTAGTAAGGTAGCGTTTAATTATAAAAATAAGTTAGCGAGTTTTATGTTTAAGGTTGCTACAACATTTAGTATTGGATATAGATCATGTATTAATAGTAGTAAGTATCTTAATAGATGTAAGAGTATAAAGTATTATATTGTAGGAAGTGAAGATAATATGGCTAGTAAAAGTCGAGAAAAGTATTTAAAAAAATTAGATAGTTTAAATGTTATCTGTATAGTTATTGAAGGTGCTTATCATAATCCTTATCAACCCTTAGAGAGTGAGGAATATATGAAAAAATACTTTAGTATAAAAGACAATAAAGAAAAGATTGATTTAGATTTAGCTACTAAAATAGATGATAAATTTATTAAGTTTATCGAGGATGTATTAATTGAAGAATAAAGTTATAATGAAAAAACTAGCTCTATTTAGATAGAGCTAGTTCTTTATTTTCTTGATTCTTCTTTTCTTTTATTAAAGTTAAGAATATAAACAGTTTATCCAGTGGTATTTTTGAAGTTTGGATTTCATATTTTTGACAAAGTCTTATGTCATCTTTTTGGTAATTAGCTGCTAGATAAGCGCTTAACTCTTGTTCTTTTTCATCATCTTTAATAGTTTCTAATTCTTCTAATCCTATTGGTTGTCCTTTTAATGTCTTATTTTTTAGTAATGATATTAACACTTCTTTTTTTCCTGTTAATACTATAAAGTTATTATCAACATAGGTAGGTGTAAAAGTTTCTAATATACTACCATGGTTTAGGAATATCATTTTATCAATATATCTAGTTATTTCATTCAATCTATCAGTTGATATAATTAAACATCTTTTATGTTTAATATGATGTTGATATATTTCAGTGAATAATTGATATCGTAGTTTTGCATTACAATATTCAAAAGGTTCTTCGAAAATAGTAATGTCAGCGCAACTTGCGAAAGTGATAATACTTATAAGAATATTCTTTTGGTTTTTTGATAATCTAGAGAATCTTGATTTAGGATTTAGTTTAGCTTGTTCTAGTAAACTTAAAGCTAGTATTTTATCCCATTTTGGATATGAACGTTTCATATATCTAAGTATTGAGTTAATTGATTTTGTTCCAACAAACTCATAATCTGCTCCGATAAAACATATACTTTCTTTTACCTTTGATTTTTTTATATTGTTTCCATTTAAAAAGATTTTTCCATGATATTTTATACTTTTATTAGAGAAAAAGTTGAATAATTCTTTAGTGTTTTGTTTATTGTCACTCATAAAAGCATATATTTTATTTTCAATAAAATTATGACTAAAATTAGTAATATTTTTTGAATTAATATTTTGTGTAACTAAAACTGAACCCATATCATATTATACTATTTTTTAAAATTTTATTCAATGAAATGTAGTATAATAAATTGTCACATGGAGGTGAGTTGAATGGGTATAGCTTTAATTTTAGGGATTGTTTTACTAGGAGGTTGTTTGATTACTGGTGGATGTTATTATTGGTTTAATAAGAAAAGGATGCATACATTAAAAACTAGAAGAATTTGTTTATTAGCATCTGTTTGTTTATTTATATTATTTATATTCATTCCTTTTGGCTTTATTCAAATAGAAGCGGGTGAAATGGCAGTTGTTAAGAAGTTTGGTCAAGTTAAAGAAACTAAAACTGCTGGTTTATATTTTAGAAATATTTTATTTGTTGAATACCAAATATATGACCTTAAAACTCAACAAGTTTTAATAACTAATCCTGTTTATACCAAAGATGCTCAAGTATGTGATACACAGTTATTGGTTCAATATAGGGTAGTTGAGAACAAGAGTGAAAATATAGCGGTAGAGTTTGGAAGAATGGAAGTTCATTTAGATAGAATAGTTAAGGTTGCTCAAGAAAAAACTGAGGTTGTTTTGACTAGTTTAACTGCTATGGAATTGATTGAAAGTAGAGCAACATTATCTAATTTAATAAAGACTGAAATGCAATTATTGGAAGCTCAATATTATATTACAATATTAAATGTAGTTTTAGTTGATATATCTTTTAGTACTAATTTTGAAGATGCAGTTGAGAGAAAGATGCAAGAACAAATAGCAGTTGAAAGAGCTGAAGCTAGACTAAGTGTTGCAGAACTAGAAAAACAAATTATAGTAGTACAAGCTAATGCTGAAGCTGAAGCGTTAAAGATTTTACAAGAAGCTTGGGAAGTGTTAACTAGTGAAATTAGAGAGTTGATGTTACGTCAACTAGCCATAGAAAAGTGGGATGGAAAGATGCCTGATACTGTAGTGGGAAGTGATTTTTTTGAGTTGTTATTTGGTAGTTTAGGGAAGTGAGTAATTGTTTGATGTTTGACTTTAGTTAGTATTAATATGTTAAATGTAAATTTGGTTGAGTTCTTTGTAAAGATTTAACTAAGGGGAGAATATAGGACTATATAGCAATTTTAAAGCGGAGTATAAAAGAATTAATATTTACTATAATTATTTCAAGTTTATTGTAGAATAAGTTTATTGATGTGTTTAATTTAATTAAAAATAGAATAGTGATTAGTTATAAATGTTAAAATGTTAGTATATAATTATAACTATTATAGTTGTAATTATATGTATGAAGTATATGTGTTTATAGGAAGAGAAAATATGAGAATTTCAAAAACAAGATTTAAAGAATTAAGTAGATGTGAAAAAGCATTTACTTTATGGGAGTTACATGACAAAAAATATAATAGTGATTTAACTATTTATGATTTGCATGATAGAGAAAAATATAGGCAGTTTATTGAAGAAAAAGATGATTACATAAATAGTATGTATGATGAAGATGGCAATGATGTTATAGTAGAAGAAGATGAGCATCTAAATATGATGATGCCTTATTTTAAAGCAGTAGAAAAACAAGCAATAAAATTAATGAACAAATATTATAATTATAATATGCAGTATCAAGAGTTTACTAAATATCAACAACTATTTATATATAAATATAAAGACAATGATTACTATACTTATGTTGATGGTTATCATGAAACTGAGGATGAAATAGTTATACTAGAAGTTAAAAGTTCTACTACAAGAAAACTAACTAAAACTAATACTAAATACCCACCTTTATTTGAAAGAGAGGGAGTTGAACTAGTTATAAGTAATGAATATGCAATAGCTCAAAATAATGAAGAATTAAATAAAGATGCTAATTATATAGAATTAGTTAATTATAAGTCTTTTCTTAAAATGTATGAAAAGATATTTGATAAATCTTCTGATTATGGAAGATATTTTTATGATTTAGCAATAACTAGTTATATAGTAAAGAGAAATACAAATAAAAAAGTTAAGTTTTATTTAGCTTTATTAAATTGTGATTTTGTTTTGGAGGAAATAAAAAATGATGAATATATAAGTGCTGATGATGAAGAAGTCATTAATTTTATTGATTGTACAAAATTTTTAGAAGAGTATGATAATATAATAAATGAAGAACTTGAAAATCTAAATAATATAATAGAAAAATCTATTATGAACACAAATAAAATCAAGTTTAAGTTTACTCAATGTATTAAACCAAATGAATGTGCTTTTTTTGGGAAATCATGTTTTGAAAAACAAGCTAAAACTAGTAAAGATGGAGGAGGGATTTTAGAGTTATATAGAGCTGGTGTGAAAAAGTTTATTCGCGAGGGTATTGATGATTTTGTTGATGAATATGAAAAAATAAAAAATATCCCTAAGAATCTTTTAATAGAACCTTGTCATCTTCTACAATACAAATGTGCAACTGAGTTTCCTGTTGTTTTTAATGTAGAGGAGATTACTAAGAAAATGAATTTAGTTAAATACCCTATATATCATCTTGATTTTGAATCATTAAGTTTACCTCTTCCTAGATTTAAGGGTGAAACATGTTTTACTCAATCTTTATTTCAATATTCTTTACATATTGAAAATGAAAACGATAAATGTTTGATAAGAAAAGATAATATTCAATATATTGTGAGTTCTTTTGATGATGAGCGAGAAGCTTTAACCAAGAGTTTATGTAAAAATATTGATTTAAGTAAAGGAGGGTGTATTATGGTTTATAATAAAACTTTTGAAAAATCAAGAATTAAAGATTTGATTAGTTATTTTCCTCAGTATAGTGATGAATTGAATTTAATGTTAAAAGTGGATGAGGAGGAAAATGATGTATATATTATTGATTTGGCTGACTTTTTCCACGAAGGCAAAAAATTCTATTATTATAATAGTATGCTAAGAGGGTCTTTTTCATTAAAAAAGATTTTACCTGCACTATGTGATTTAGATTATGATGACTTAGAAATCCAAAATGGAAATATGGCTATGAATAGTTATATGAAGTTTAAAGATCCAGCATTCTATAATACAACAATTGAATATGAAAGAGATTTGTTGAAAAAATATTGTGGGATGGATACTTGGGCAATGGTTAAGTTATTAGATAAATTAAGAAAATTAATTAAGAAGTTTAATTAGTTTATCTTTTGGATATATGTATTGTTTATTACAAAACTTACAAATTATTTTTGTAGAGGTAGGTTGATTTATTAAGTTTAGGATTTCTACTTTTGGTAGTAATCCTATTTTATTATAATAGTAAGAATTTGAACATCTACATTGATATTCTATATCGTTACTACAAAGAATATTAATATTTGGTATTAGTGCTTCTAGATTTGAATCATATAAATTTTTAGCATTTATAGAATTTGATAATTTATATAAATACTTTTCATCTTCAATAATAGCACTAGGTAATAATTGAAATAATAATCCCATTGAGTAATGAAATACATTTTTATCATTTATAGAAGAGAATAATTTAATATGAGTTTTAATTTGTTCG